>Ga0185307_1000223_pt1 | contig 39219 bp, 40 predicted proteins | sample LHCtaG_FD_128010 | JGI IMG/M metagenome (GOLD analysis project Ga0185307, IMG submission 128010) | Hot spring microbial communities from Little Hot Creek, USA to study Microbial Dark Matter (Phase II) - LHC4sed_matched (SPADES... | ecosystem: Environmental > Aquatic > Thermal springs > Hot... | reverse complement strand
TAGTTGATGGTTTATTTTACAACATCGATTTCGTAATGCGGAAAGCTTTAAAAGGATATAAGTCTAGGGGTCTTTTTAGTATGAAGCCTTTAGAGGTCATTTCTTTCAGGATAGATTTATCTCAAATTCACCAGAAGATCGATGGCTTTGGAGTGAATATAAACTCCAAATACTGGGGTGGTGGCGCTTTAAAACCGATATTGGATCTATTGATAGATGATCTCGGCGCGGTCCTCTTTAGAGTTGATGTCTACGGTAAATCTAATTGGATAGACCCAGACAACGCGTTGGGACCAGCCTCTTTAAACCGGGAAAATTATAGGAGAATCTATAAGAGTAAAGTCTTTGAGAACGGCTGGGGTATGATGAGATATTTGAATGAGAGGGGGATAATGCCCTACATCGCATCTAGCGGAGTAGTCCCCTCTTGGATGACTAGTGATGGTGCAACTCTGAGTGAGTATGATTACTTTGCAGAGATGATGCACTCTTTTGTAAGTTGGGCAAATTATCAGGAGGGTATTAGATTTTCACTGTTTGGCCCTTTAAATGAGACAGATATTGGTCCTCCAGAAGGCCCTAAAGTGGAGCCCGAAGAGTTTGCAAAGGTCATTGCCGTACTGGATGAGCGTTTTAGAGACGGATTGGAAAATGTGAAGTTTGTTCTTCCAGAGCAAGCCTCCTTCAATACGGAATATGTGAAGCATCTGATAAACAATCCAGAAATAGCCGAGAGGACTGGCGTAATATCTATGCACATGTACTCCAATATTCCCGTAGAAGTCCTCAGTAAATTTGTCGGTACTGTGAGGGGGAGTCTCTGCGGTGACCGTAGTATTTGGATGGGGGAGTATGGTGATTTAGATCAGTCTGGAGAGATGGAGTGGTACGTCGCTTGGATATCTACCCATAGGCTTTTCAACATCTTAGAAGCCGGGTTTAACGGGGCTATATTTTGGGATGCTTACGACAACTACCATGATCATGACGAGGCTTGGACCATATACGGGTTATTAAGGGTTGGACGGAAAGTCTTTACGCCAAAGAAAAGATACTACGCGGCTAAACAGGTGTATAGGTTTGTCAGGCCTGGCTTCGTCAGAGTAGATGCTAATGTAGAGTCTGATAAGGTGAGGATCTTAGCGTTTACTGACAATAGAAGGGGGGAGTTAAGTATAGTTGGGATGAACCTATCTCATGAACCCCTATACCTTAATGGTTTTTTAGAGGGAGAATGCTCAGGGATTGAAAATAAAAAATTATCTTACTACAGGACTACTGAAGAGGAGGACTGTGTAAAGGTTGGAGAGTTGAATTTGGTAACTGAAAACTACCCGTATAATGGCATATTTTTCCAAGCTCCACCTAGGAGCATATTCACCATTACAACAGTAAAGTGAATAAGATTGATATCATCACCATTACGTAGAGTAAGCTTTGAAAAATAGGCTGACCGACTATGGTTAAAGCAGCTGTTATAGGTGTGGGTAACTTAGGCTCATGTATAGCGTTTGAATTGGCCGTTAAAAACCTTGTAGATGAGCTCGTACTACTTGATGTGGTTAAGCCTTTAGCAGAGGGTCAAGCTATGGATATTGCGCAGTCATCTGTTTCGATATCTGACGTAGAGGTTAAAGCTGGAGATTATGGAGATATCGTAGACTCAGATATAGTTATTATCACAGCCGGGAAGCCTAGAACCCCTGATATGAAAAGCCGTCTTGAACTGCTGTCTGTAAACGCTCCCATAGTTGCAGGTATTGCGAGAAATCTTAAATCGATCGGTTTTAAAGGACTTATAGTAACGGTCACGAACCCGGTAGATATTATGAATCTTTTGACTTGGAAGATCGTTGAACTCGATAGGTTTAAAGTTTTGGGGAGTTCAAGCTTGTTGGATTCTGCCAGGTTTAGACTGATAGTGTCTAGACGGTTTAACGTGAAACCCAGCTGTGTCGAGGGATACGTTATAGGAGAGCATGGAAGCAACCAGGTTCCACTATTCAGCAGGCTTAAAGTCATGGGTAGACCGGTGGTGCTGTCTGTGGAGGAGAAGAGCGCGATCTCCGAGGATCTTAGAAATACTGCTTTAAACGTAATTTCTAAGAAAGGTGCGACTGTATATGCTCCGGCAAGTCATACTGTAGCTCTAATAGAGTCTCTGCTTAGAGGCAGAGGCTCTTTAAGCTTAGCCTCTGTAGTGTTGGATGGGGAATACGAGGTGGAAGGATTAAGCATAGGTGCTCCATTTAAATCTGGGGCTCTCAAAGTCGATGGTGTAGTCGAGTGGGATTTAGACGAGGCGGAGGCTTCTCTATTCCGTAGAGGGGTTGACGCGCTTAAACAGACATGGAGTGAAGTCAAAAGAATGATAAAGGTTTAAATTAAACCATGTCATTATCTCTTCTTCCTGAAAAAATCGTTTATTTAGCCTAGTTAGAGGTGTTTAAGTTGGTGACCGTTTACGATGTGCCAGCTGACGTGTTGATTAAAAGGTTAGCTGAAGAGCTTAAAGATAACTTTCCCGAGTTAACTCCTCCGCAATGGGCCATGTTCGTTAAAACAGGTTGCTTTAAAGAGAGAATTCCAGAAGATCCAGACTGGTGGTATGTCAGGGCAGCCTCCATACTACGTAAACTGTATGTTAAAGGCCCCCTAGGGGTTTCTCGGCTTGCTACTGAATACGGAGGTAGGAAGAGGGGGAGGCGTAGGCCTCCCCATTTTAGGAAAGCTGGTCGTAATCATATAAGAAAGATACTGCAACAGCTTGAAAAATCCGGTTTGGTTCAGAAGGTTGACAAGAAGGGGAGGCATCTTTCACCTAAAGCTGTAGGTTTTCTCGACTCTCTAGCGGCAGACATATTGAAGAAGTATAGAAGCAGTACGTCATCCTCAGCCTAGGGGGTGGAAAATATTGGCTGAAGACCTTGAACTTGAAGAACTTAAACGTAGAAGGCTTTTAGAGCTTCAGAGAAGACTTGAAGAGGAACGTAGAGTTGCTGAGGCTAGGGAGAAGTATGAAGCTGAAAAACAATCTATACTGAGAGTTATACTTACCCCCGACGCCAGACAGAGGCTATCGAATCTTAAAATAGTCAGGCCTGATTTTGTTGAAAAATTGGAAAATGAGCTTATACAAGCGGTTCAGTCCGGCCGTATAGAGCCACCTATAACAGACGAAATGCTTAAACGTATCTTAATTAGACTTCAAGAATCTCAGAGGAGGGAAATGAGAATCAGGAGGATTTAAAGTTGGCGATTCATAAGCCTGCTGGCAAAAAGAGAAGGCTTGCTAGAGCTTTAAAGCAAAACAGGCCAGTCCCACCTTGGGTTTACCTTAAAACTAAAGGTAGGGTTCGTACAACACCTAAGCGAAGGAACTGGAGGATGGTTAAACTTAAACTTTAACGGAGGCGTATAGTTTGAGCGGGTCTGCTTCCGAGGAAAAAGTAATCTCCATAAATCTCAGGAGGATCTGGGACTATTCAGGATATGCTCGAACCCCTAAAGCTGTGAGGTTTATCAGGGAGCAGGCTGCTAGACATCTTAAAACAAGCGTAGATAATATAAAGATTGATGAAAGCTTAAACGCGTTAATATGGTCTAGAGGCTTGAAAAAGCCGCCCAGAGTGGTTAAGATAAAAGCCGAGAAGGAAGAGGACAAGTATATTCTTAAGCTAGCTAACTAAACGTATAAGCAAACTTCTCATTTTTCCTTAAACATAGATTTAACGTTTTAATAATTGAATATCCGAAAAATAATCACGTGGCTCTCCAGTACTTTCAATACCTAGGCAGTCCAAACATAGGCCTCTTTATAATAGCCACAGACGAGTTTGTACTCGTCCCAAGCGGTATGAGCGAAAGCAAGATAGAGTTTCTTAAGAGGTGCTTCAAGGTAGACGATGTTTTAAGCCTACGTATTAGGGGTTCTAAGCTTCTAGGTGCTTTATCTGTGGCAAACTCTAACGGTGTACTATTACCCTATGGTTGTGAACGTGAAGCCGATCTGATTCGTGAAAGACTCGGCGTTAAAGTAGCCTCCATACAAACCTTCATATCGCTAGGTAATAGGATTTTGGCAAACGATAAAGCTGCAGTAGTTGATCCTCAGATGCCCGAGGAGATTATATCTATCATTAAAGAGGTTTTAAATGTTAAAGTTGAACGTTCAACCATAGCTGGCTTACCCTATGTTGGTTCTTCAGCTGTAGCTTCAAATAAGGCTACCTATGCTCATCCAAAAATAAGACCAGATGAAGCCTCCCTGATAGAAAACGTTTTAGATGTCCAGATTCATACCGGAACGGTGATAAACGGACTACCCTATGTGAAATTGGGTTTAGTCGTAAATCAAAAAGGCGGGATTGTTGGAAGGGGGACGTCAGGTAGCGAGCTTATGGCAATAAGTAAATGCTTCTTATTTTGACTGCTCTCTGAACGATGTACTTATTCTAAATCCATAAGTATTCCTGCGTAGTAAGGTAGAAAACTTTAAGCTAAAGTCAACAGGTTTAGTATTTATAGCATCCATAACACGGCGTTTGAGCATCTTTTAAACAACGGGTGTCTCTATGGATAAGATTAAAACATTCCGCATAACGGGGAGGGTGCCAATGGGTCTTCAAAAATCAAGGTTTGTTAAAGAGGTTAGTGCTTTAAAGCTGGAGCACGCGATCGAAAAAATATACTCTGAACTGGGAAGTCGTCACAAGTTAAAAAGAACTATGATAGATATACTCTCTATCGAAGAAGTTAAGGAGCCTCAGCTAAAGCCTTAGGCTTCCAAAGCCCTCTTGCCACAGCTGGTATGAACCCTCTAAGAGCTTCAGGGCTAAACTTCACCTTTTTACCTTGCTCTGCAGACATGTATGACGCCATCATCAATTGAACTATCAGTAATCCGTCTTTCCAGTCTTCCCTAGGCATCCTTCCGTTGATGAAGCAGTCCACCATGTAACGGTCTTCGTCCATATATCCGTATGTGAAAGCCTCATTAGGAATGGTCGGCATTAACCCCTGCTCGGCGGCCTGTTTCTCAACAAATTCTTCAGTAGAGGGTATTTTCACATTCCGACTGAAAAACGTGAAAAGTTCAGGCTGTAGGGTGTTAATAGTCATGGAGTATTCTGGACCTAAAACCTCAAAGCTTAGTCTAAGAGCGGGCCCGGTGAAGCTCCAAGAGGTTCTAGTTTCCGATATTAGTAAACTGCCATCTTCCGCCTCATATGTTACAACTGCTAAAGCGTAGTCTTCCGCAGGCTCTTTCGAATAGTCTACCTCCCCTCTAAATCTATCTTTAAGCATCGAGCTGTAGGGCTCATGAGACCATTTGAGTGAAGCTATTTCACCGTAAACTGTTCTAGGTTTTAAAGAGCTTTTCGGCTCGTCAGGATTGCTCAATAGAAATCTAGCTGCTTCTAAACTGTGACACATCATATCTAGCATAACGCCTCCACCTGAAAGTCTAGCGTTCCAGAACCAAGATGAATGCGGTCCACCATGTTCTTCAGCAGCTCTAGCCAAGTAGGGTCTCTTCGTATACTTGGCGCCGTACTTCCATAATATATCCCTACCTTTAACCACGGAAGGCATGAAAACTTGATTCTCAAGATATCCATGTAGAAGACCAGCCTCCTCAACGGATTTGACAAGAGCTTCGGCTTCATCTACATTTCTAGCTAAGGGTTTTTCACAGCAGACGCCTATTAAATCGCTTCTGCCCTGCTTAGCCTCTTCAGCTATTGATTTAACAGTGTCTAATCTTACGAAATTCGGATTAGCTATCCAAACAGCATCTACAGATTTGCTGGAAAGCATTTCGAAGATATCCGTATAGACCTTCGGCTTACCTACGCCAAGGTCTTCAGCTAAAGACGCCAGCTCACGGGCGCTTCTCTCTCTAATATTATATATTGCAGTTATCTCGGCGTTTCTAACGCCCACCCAACCCAGTATGTGAAATCTAGCGGCGAAGCCAGAGCCTACAAACCCCACTCTGAGCTTATCCACCTGCTTCACCTAGAATACTCTTTATAATACTTAAATATATTTTTAGTTTATATGGTAGAAATGTGGTAGTTCAATATTGACTTGGAGATCTTCCATTATTCAGTACTTTTAAGTGATATGGATCATCCACGGCACATTGGTGAGGAGATCCGCGAAGATTTTATAAGATCATATTCTGTGCGTCATGGTTTACTGCAAGGATTATTAATGTTGAAAAAGGTTTTAAGTTACTGTGAAATAGGAGGTTTGACTTTTGAAGAAGGGAGAGCTTAAGGGAAGGCTTGCCTTAATCCTGCTCGCAGCCTCATGGGGCGGAACTTTTCCAGCTATGAAGATCGCTGTATCCGACTTAGACGTCTTCTTCTTCCTATTCTTGAGGTTTGCAGTCGCCCTGCTAATATTCATACCGATTCTGCTATCAACGGGTAGAAGACTGTATCCTAGTCTAAGGGGTTTAAGTCTTGGGGTTATAGTCTTCCTAGGCTTCCTATTTCAAGTCTTCGGAATAAAGTATACGAGTGCTATAAACTCGGCCTTCATAACCAGTCTAAATACTCCACTTATTCCCATCTTGGGCCTTCTATTTTTCCGTAGAAAGCCGGGTTTAAGAGCTATTCTTGGCATAGCCCTAGGTATGGTTGGATTAGCTCTACTGACGGAGGCCTATAAAATAGCCTCCATCTCAATCGGCGACCTGTTGACGTTTATATGCGCTTTTCTATGGGCTCTCCAGATACTTTTAGTAGGCAGACTGTCTAAGAACTCAGATGCATTAGAGCTCGCTTATTCCGAATCTATTTCGGTGTTAACGCTTTCAGCACTTTTCTCCCTACTTATTGGAGAATATTGGGCAAAACCGGAAGATGGTGTATTGGTAGCGATAATGTACACTGGTATCATTGCTACGGCTTTCGCGTTCTGCATTCAAGCCTGGGCTCAGAGAGTAGTCCCACCAGAAATAGCAGGTTTAATACTTCTACTAGAACCGGTTTTCGCAACAATATTCGCATTTATCATACTCCGAGAAACGCTTAAACTAATAGAAGCTTTAGGGGCTGTTTTAATACTTTTAAGCATCGCAATATCTGTGTAGATTTACGTTAAAGTCGACTTTTACGTGAATACCTATCTGTTAAACTGTTTGAGAATATCTTAAAACATATCTAGAAGCCGTCTTAGTTGAAGATTACTATGGAGTAGAATAGCTTGTTGACGAGCGACGCTTCCTTAGGCGATTCTGAACCCGTAAGGGGCTATATGGTAAGTCCTGAGAAGAGCGGCTTGGATGTAAAAGTATAGAGGATGATAATGGTTTAGATACCGATAGGTAAGTCGCCGCTCCAATGTAGTAGAAGAACGGCAAGTTCCATTGTAAAACTGCTTCAAACGTAGAAGAGGCTTCAGAATTCGTAGAGATCGGATTCGAACACGTAACTGTGTTCCAACGGAGCAATACTGTTCAGAAAATGCAAGTAATGTAAAAGTAAAGAGTTGCTCATAAAAGGTTTTATACCTCTGCTTGAGTTATGGATTATGAGGTTTTTATGAGCGTTCCTTCAGACGAGGAAATTAATAGGCTCGCCACGGAAATCCAGCTTTTAGAAGCAACTTTAAACGTTATCAAGTCAAGGCTTGATCTAACCGAGGCGACTTTAAATGAGTCTAAAATGGCTCTTGAAACGCTAAAAGCTCTAGAATCTGCTAAAGAAGGTGATAGTGTACTCGTTCCTATTGGAGCAAGTTCTTACGTATTCGCTAAGATCGAAAACATCAATAAGGTTGTTGTAGGTGTTGGTGCAAATGTGTGTATAGAGAAGAGCGTTAAGGAATCTATAGATATGATAAATGATCGTATAGCTAAACTTGAACAGATCAAATCCTCTCTACAGCAACAGCTCGTACAGGCCTCTCAAAAGCTTGAGGAAAACAGGGAGAATCTTGAACGTTTAATAAGGATTAGGGAGGCTGGTGGTTCTGCTAGAAAGTCTTAGAAAAGCTTTCTCTCTGCTCATAGAGAAAGTCAGCTCAGAAGAGCTAAACCCCGATAAAATCAAGCCTCTACTAGAGGATTTTAAAATCACACTTGTGAAAAATGACATAGCCTATAGTGTAGCTGAAAGCATATGTTCAGAAGTCTGTGAAAAGCTTTCAGGTGTTAAGGTTAAGAGGTTTGAAGATATTAAACCAATAGTTAAAAGTACGCTTAAACAGGTTCTCTTAGAGAAATTGTCAACAAAATATGATAAGGATCTAATCGAGACAGTTAAGTCTAAACTATCGGAAAAGGAACCAGCCGTCATACTATTTGTTGGAGTCAATGGCTCCGGTAAAACTTTAACCGTAGCTAAGGTCGCTAAACTCCTACTTAAAAATGGGTTTACCGTCTGTATCGCATGCAGTGACACGTTTAGAGCTGGAGCTATAGAGCAAACCGAGATATTAGCAAATAGGCTTGGAATACGTGCTATAAAGCAAAGTTATGGAAGCGATGCAGCGGCGGTAGCGTTTGATGCTATACAGTATGCTAAAGCACATGGCATTAACGCAGTTTTAATCGACACCGCTGGGCGGATGCAGACTAAGAGAAATCTTATGGAGGAAATGCAGAAAATAGCTAGAGTAGCTAAGCCAGACCTAGTAGTGTTCGTCGGAGATTCTTTAACTGGTAACGACGCCGTGAATCAAGCTGAAGAATTTATGAAATGCTTAAACATAGATCTGGTGATACTTACCAAGATGGATGCCGATGCTAAAGGTGGAGCCGCCATATCGATATCTGCGCTAATAAGTAGGCCCATCGCCTACATAGGTGTTGGTCAAAACCTCGACGATTTAGAGCCTTTTAATTCTGAGAAGTTTGTAGAAGAAATACTATCATGATCTAGGAAAAAGTTTAAGAGATGGCTTCGTGAAAAACCTGACGGGTGTATCTGGTTTTTGCCTCTCAAATCTGAGAATCTTCTAACTCTCCAAGAATTGGAAGACTATGAAATTCTCCATATAGTAGACGTAGCATTGGCTATGAAAAGAAACCCTCAAGCCTATTCAAAATCTCTAGAGGGAAAGACCCTAGCGATGATCTTCCAGAAGCCGTCAACTAGGACGAGGGTTTCCTTTGAAATCGCAATGCATCAATTGGGAGGATACGCTCTTTATTTAAGATGGGATGACCTACAATTAGGTAGGGGTGAGGCGATTAAAGACACGGCTAGAGTCTTAGCGAGGTACGTCGACGCTGTTATGGCTAGAGTTTTAAAACAGACAGATTTAGATGAATATGCTAAATGGTCTCCTATACCCGTGATAAACGGCTTATCCGATAAATGGCATCCATGTCAAATACTGGGAGATCTTCTGACGATTAGAGAGGTTAAGGGTTTTCTAAAAGGCTTAAAATTAGCCTACGTAGGCGACGGTAATAACGTCTGTAATACCCTCTTAATTGGTTGTAGTAAAGTAGGCGTGAATATTTCCGTTGCATGTCCAAAGGGCTATGAGCCTCTACCTAAGGCTGTTGAATGGGCCTATCTAAACGCTGAGAAATCTGGTGCAAAAATCAAAATCCTCAGCGATCCGGAGGAAGCGGTTAAAGATGCGGATATTGTTTATACGGACGTTTTCGTATCCATGGGTTTTGAAGCTGAAAGGGAGAAAAGGCTTAAAGACTTCTTACCTAAGTACCAGGTAGATGCTAGGCTCATGTCTATGGCTAGAAAAGATGCGGTTTTCATGCACTGTTTACCGGCTAAAAGAGGTGAGGAGGTTACGGATGATGTTTTAGACTCGCCTCAATCCATAGTTTTAGAACAAGCTGAAAATAGGCTTCATTCTCAGAAGGCACTTTTATACATCATGTTAGGTAGAGGATGACTTTTGAAGCTCCTAGTATTCTCTGAATCCGATAGAGCTGGTGTAAACATAGCTAATGCTCTAATAAATATATATGGATTTAAAAAATCTGAGGTTACATACCAAGATAAGCCAGTTTATAAACTTGATATTGAAAATGAAACCGTTCTACTGGTTTCAATTATAGAAGATGTTGTCGATGCCCAATACGTTGAACAAAACTTTAAGCCTAGCTTAGTAGTGTTCTTGTCTAGACATGTAAGTCTAAGTGGGACGGCTACTCTTTCAGTCCATGTGCCTGGAAATCTGGGACCTGAAACCTACGGTGGACTGCCGTATAAATTATCCATAGCTCCAGCTAATGCGATGAAGGCGGCGCTAATTGAAATGAATAAACTCGTTGAAGAGAGGGGTCTTAAGTTTAAAGTCTCCTATGAGGCTACACATCATGGTCCATCGCTTGACGTCCCGTCGATGTTTTTAGAGATTGGTAGTGCTCAGAGGGATTGGGAGAATTTTGAAGCCGGTGAGGTCGTTGCAAGTGCCGCTATGGCCGCTATTCGATGTACCCTACGTTTCCCAGCCGTTTTAGCCGTAGGTGGACCGCATTACAACCCCAAGTTCACCAACGTAGGTTTATGGAAGGATTTAGCACCAGCCCACATAGTCTCTAAGTATGCTCTTGAAAACTTTAAAAATGTCCGTCTTCTAAAGACCTGCGTAGAAAGAACACTTGAAAAAGTTCAATCAGCTTTAATAGACTGGAAAGGTATTCCGGGCGGCATTAGGATGGAAGTAGTCAGTCATCTAAGAAATATCGGCTTAGATATAATTAGAGTCTAACGTTGAGGCAGAAAACCAACATCCTTTCAGGGCAACTCACGGCGGGTAAACCACTAATAGTATGGCTTTAGCTAGAAACATTTATCTTTAATTAATTTTCTCTAAATGTTGATCTTATGAGGTTGGCATCTTTCGCTAGATCCTGTGTAAGAATGCTTAAACTATCGGTTAAACCGAGTAGAAGAGAATTTTGGCTATCTGTGAAAATATCTGTTATAAGTGTAGGTGCTATTGGTATTGTAGGCTTTATAGTACGTCTCATAGCTTCATTGCTTGCGGTAGTTGGTTAGGGGGCTAACTTATGAAAAGACAGTCGAAGATTTACGCTATTAAAACGATGATTGGTCAGGAAAAGCAGGTTTTAGAGATGTTTGAACGAAGAGTCAAAGCTAAGGGTGAACCATACACGTCAGCTATTAAAGCCGCTATATGGGTTAAAGATGTGAAAGGTTATATATTTGTTGAAGCCGAAGACCCGGCTCTGGTGGATGAGCTTCTCCAAGGTGTTAGACATTCTAGAGGAAGGGTCTCAGGCTTCATAGATCCTTCGGAGATAGATAAATACTTGGTAGTAAAACCTGTGATAGAGTCTTTGAAAACTGGGGATCTCGTGGAGATCATAGGAGGGCCCTTCAAATCTATGAAAGGTAGAGTTGTAGCTGTTGATAGACAGAAAAGCGAGGTGACTCTAGAATTGTTGGAGTCCGTCTCCCCGTTTCCGATAACTATATATGCTGAATACTTAAGAAAAATCGAGGGAGGTGTGTAACTTTAGGCGAGAAGAAAGTAGTAGATGTCTTGGTTAAGGGTGGTGAAGCTACAGCTGGCCCACCAATAGGACCTGCTCTAGGTCCTCTTGGAGTAAACGTACCAGCTATTGTCAACAAGATTAACGAAGCTACGAAAGAGTACGCTGGTATGAGAGTTCCTGTGAAAATCATAATTGATATCGAAACCAAAGCATTTAACGTGGAAGTGGGCATTCCAACGACAGCTGCTCTTATACTCAGAGAACTTAAATCTGAGAAAGGCTCCGGCAAAGCAGGCTCAGAATTCATCGGGGAATTGGACTTTGACTCTATAGTTAAAATAGCTAAAATTAGAAGGTCGAAGAGTTTAGCTAAAAGCCTTAAGAGCGCTGTGAAAGAGGTTCTAGGCACATGTATAAGCATGGGCGTTAAAGTAGATGGTAAGCATCCTAAGGAAGTCGTAGAAGAAGTAAACAAAGGAGTCTATGATGACATTGTAGCTGAAAGTTAACTTTACTACGGATAGTTCGATAGAAAAGTTTTTCTCTCACGACGTTTCCTCAATGGTTGAACCTATAGGCTGATGAAGTTTGAGCTTCGAATTTAAAGATATCGTTGAAGTCGTCGATAAGGTTAAGAAGAATTGTGAAGGGAGAAACTTTACCCAATCTATAGAGCTTATTGTAAACCTTAAAGACATCGACCTACGTAAACCCGAGAATAGGATCGCAGGTACGCTTGAGCTTCCACATCCACCTAATAAGCCTGTAAAAGTCTGCCTATTCGCTACGGGTGAACTATACATGAAAGCTAGAGACTTTAAAATAGACCTCATACTGGATAGAGATGAACTTGTAAAATTGGCTGGTGATAAAAGGCAGGCTAAGAAAATAGCTAAAAACTATGATGTGTTTTTGTCTGAAGCGTCTCTAATGCCTCTTGTAGGTAGAACGTGGGGTGTATACTTAGGGCCGAGGGGTAAAATGCCTACGCCTATTCCACCAACGTTAGATTTAGCTAATGCCATCGAGAGGTCTAAAAGAATGATTAACATAAGGGTTAGAAATCAACCGTTGATCCAGCTTAGAGTTGGTACGCAAGACATGGATGATAAACAGGTGGTTGAAAACATTCAAGCCGCCTTAAATTGGATTATTGGAAAACTACCTAAAGGTTTAACGAATATTCAAAGCGTTTATTTAAAAGGTACCATGACCCCCAGCTTTAAGCTTACGATCAAGAGGTGATACCATGCCTAGGCATACCGATAAGAGAGATGCCGTTGAAGAGCTTAAAAGGGTCTTCAAGGAATATCCTACCATAGGACTTGCAGCCCTCTACAGAGTTAAAGCTAACCAGCTCCATGAGATGCGTAGAAAACTGAGAGGTACCGCCCTACTCAAAGTTTCTAAGAACGCGCTCGTTAAAATGGCTTTGAAAGAGCTTATGGAAAATGGAGAGTTTAAGAGGAGTGACGCTTTATTTAAGCATCTTGAAGGGCAAAACATTCTAATATTTACGAAGGAAGACCCTTTTAAACTCGCTAGAATGTTGGATGAAGTTAAAATTCCAAGCTTCGCTAGGCCAGGTGATATCGCCCCTGAAGACATAGTTGTCCAAGAAGGTAATACTGGTTTGCCTCCAGGACCTTTAGTTAGCGAGTTTAACGAAGTAGGGTTGCCTGCTAGAATAGTTTCAGGGAGTATTTGGATAAGTAAGACGACTGTTGTTGCTAAAAAAGGCGATGTGATATCTGATAAACTTGCATCCGTACTGGCTAAGCTTGGTGTGAAGCCAGTTAAAGTGGGTTTAAATCTTAAGGTTGCGTATAGTGACGGTTTAGTCTACCCCGTGGAAATGCTTAAGCTTGACATAGAATCCTATAAAAATGAGCTTTTAAAGGCTTGGGAAAATGCCTTTAAACTGGCTTTGGCATTGAAGTACTTGACACCTGAAACTCTGCCTAGGATTCTTGTTGAATGCTACAGTACTTCTTTAAGGTTGGCGTTAAGCATTGGATATTTAACTCCTGAGACGCTTCCATTGCTTATTCAGAAAGCCCTAATTGAAACCTCAATTATAGGCTCCTTAACGTTTAAAGCTGAGGGGTCTGAGAAGCGGAAAGTTGAAAAGGAAGAACTCTCTAAAGAAGAGAAGAAGGAAGAGGAAGAAATTGGTTTGGCATCCCTATTCGGTTAGAAAATAAACAGGAGGTTGATGTGAAATGGAGTGTATATATGCAACCCTCCTCCTCCATCATGCTGGGCAGAAGATAAACGAGGAAAATATAAGAAAGGTTTTGAAAGCAGCTAATATAGAGCCCGAAGAAGTTAAAATAAAGGCTCTTATCGCCGCGCTTTCAGAGATAAACCTTGAAGAAGTGTTAAAAGGTGTCGCAGCCATGCCTACAATGCCCGTTGCAGTAGCACCTACGGCTGAAGCCGCAGTAGAAAAGAAGGAGGAGAAGAGAGAGAAGGAGGAGAAGGCTGAAGAGAAGAAGGAAGAAGAGGCTTTAGAGGGCTTGAGTACGCTATTCGGATGATGGAGAAGCCCTGCCCATCCGTCTTTTTTCAACAGGCACTCTAACTATCTGTCCACATCTTAGACATGTGAACGCTATATGTTTAACTCCTCCAGACTTAACTCTAACCCTTAACGTACAACCGGGATGTATAAACTGTTTACAGCCCCTACATACGAGTCTTCTATATTTACGTGGTATTCTAACGCGCGTCTTCATGCCTATGCGACGTGCCAATTCAACATATCTCTGGGCGAGTTTAGGCTCTTTTTCATGGATTTGAATAGCCTTCTCAAATAGAATCTCCATACGCTCTTTGGCTATCCGCCTGGTATTGTTCTTCATTGTTCCGCCTTAAATTCAGCTTAGTAAATGTGATTATAAAGTATTTTACAGTTGTATTTTCACATGGAAAACTTTAAAAAGTCCATTATCTAGCTTAAGATGTGCATTTGGCTAAGTTGATACTAGTGCTAGCTGAATCTGCTTTAGAGACGGTGCCTGAAGCTTTATGGGGGCATCCTGAAGTAAGACGTGACGCTCGTGAAAGGGGTTTAAGTCCAAGTGAGGTTCTCCTAGATAGATCTTACCACCACAGGGCTATGAAATGTTTGAAGGATGCTTATAAACGTGGTAGACCCGATATAGTACATTTCTCCCTTCTAAATGCTTTAGAAACTCCCTTATGTGAGAAGGGGTTTCTAAGAGTTTACGTTCACACGGTTCAGGACTTGATTTTAGAATTTGACCCCAGTGTTAGATTACCACGCAACTACATGCGGTTTAAAGGGTTAATGGAGCAACTTTTCAAAGTAGGAAGGGTTCCACCCGAAGGTAAAGCACTGATAGTTCTTCGGAAGGGTTCATTAGCCGATTTAAGAAGTGAGCTTAAGCCAGACATGGTGATAGGTTTTTCTAGTGGGGGTTCTCTAAAACCATTACATACCATAACCTCTGGCTTGAGTTATTTGAAAAGCGTAATGATGGTTATCGGCTGCTTTCCCCATGGAGAATTTAAAGAGGAGAACATGAATCTATTCGACTCTTGTTATGCAATATACCCTAAGTCTTTAAATGCTTGGGTTGTAGTAGCTAGACTTATTTATGAAGTCGAGAAGAGCATTGGCTTAAGTTGATGAAAATTGGGTTCTGAGCTATGTAGTCTTAAATAGACTTACATAGCTCTTGGGATTCAAAAGCTTTGGGCTCCTCTTGAGTTCATTGAAGCCCTCATCAGCCTCCTCCCCTGTCTGGGTGAACCCACTCCAATCCCTCATCAGCTCCTCGAAGAGCCTTGGACTTGGAGGAAGCCCCTCCATTTGAAGGTACAGGTTTATGGCAGCATTAAGCTGCCTGTTTATCCTCAACCCACATTTCCTGCATTCATATGATGCTCCTTTCGGGGCATTAACCATCCCACATCTGGAGCACCTTCTAGTGGAGTTTTGTGGGTTGAGGAGCTCAACTTTTGATTTGTAGCTCATGAAGGTTATGATTGTTTTCCAATCGCTCTTTGAAACACGCCTATTATGCTCCTTTGAGCCGATAAGCATTCCATTCTTCCTTAAATGTTCGAAACCATGTATGTAGCCTTTGAATTTCTTCGCCATAAATGTTGTCAGCTTATGAATGTAGTCCTTAGCCCTAGTTCTCTCACGCTTTGAGTATTTTGCCAGAACCTTTCTAAGCGGGGGCTTCTTTGACGCTTTCCGCTGCAACTTCGCCCTCTTTATTTCATAAACCCTATGGATGTGGAATAGTTTTGTCAGGTCTATTCTAATCCAGCCTGTGTTTGGGCTGAATCCGTCGAGGCTCTTCTCGTTGCAGTCCCAAGCTATCTTACCTTTAACTTCCTTCTCATCTCCCTTGAACCTGAACGTTACCGTTAAGTATTTTTCGCCTAAGACCAGCTCTCCCAATTCGCCCTTTACCCTGCTGAGAAACCAAGCCTTAGAAACATCGACCTCCAAATATTCCTCATACGGCTTTATGCTGACCTTTATCTTTCCATCATTAAATTTGTAGAGCGTCTCCTTAACCCTAACAAACTTCTTCTTCTTAACCACTGGTTTCTCTCTATGCCTCTCTCCTTTAATGTAGTTTCTCCTCCAAGATTTCAGCATGGAATACGCTTCCTTGATCGCCGAGTCAACGTAATGCTTCGAGTAGCCCCAGCCTTCCATCAACAAATTTCTTAGATAATGGTTTTTGAAGAGGCTGTCCTTTGGAATTATTGGTATAAGCCTTTTTCTCCCCCTCTCATCATACTTTTCAATCCATCTGATTTCAGCCCATATTTCGTCCACCGCTTTCTGGAGCAGTCTTCTATATGCTTCAAGAAACTCGTTCACATCATATCTGTGCCTTATGTTGTATGCTCTAACCTGATACGAGCTTCCTGACACCTTCGACAACCTCCTTATATTTATGTGATCTCATCCCGTAGAGTTTTCCAGCAAAATGGGACACGATAGTTATCAAGTCTTCAACAAGCTCCTCCTGAGGGGTTTTCTCCTCGCTGTTTATTACCTCTATCGCTGTTCCAAAAGCTTGAAGCATCTTCCTCAGCGTTTCAAAACCGAACCTAGTCAACCTATCCTCGTGTACAATAATCACCTTGGAGATTTTTCTCTCAATAACCATCTCTAAGAGCTTGAGAAAACCTTTTCTTTTCTCGTTGAGACCTGAACCCACGTCGCTTAGTATTTTAATCTCGCCATAACCTTTGTCTTTAGCGTAGCTGTGTATAAGCTGCTTCTGCCTCTCTAAGTCGTCTTTTTGGGTTGTAGAAGAGGCTCTGGCATATCCAACTATAACCCTCTCTTCCTTTAGTCCAAGGATGCGCTTAATTTCGCTTTCAGGTATTCTCCTTCTCCCACCAATCGTCCTAACAACCCTTATCTTCCCTTCTTTATCCCAACGATGAATAGTCTTAGTGGTGACGCCCAGCAGCTTTTTAGCTTCTTTAAGCGTGTAGAGCCTCTCCATTAGCAGAAAATATCACTTAGGTCTATTTAAGTCTATCTATTTTGGAACTGTTAACTCAGGCGTTTTCAGAAGACGCCTCTTCTAGAAACAGTTAAACATCATTTAAACCAACATGTCTTTCTACTAAACGTCGTCATGGCGTCACGATCTTGCAGTTTAAAGAAATTCTACGATGTTCTCCTATGCTCACAAGTTACTTTGACGATCAACATGTGAGTCGCATCTTCAATCCATAGGTTTAATAGCTTCCCATTACAAGTAGTTATTTGATTTAAACATGCCTCCCTTAAAGGTTATTAAAAGGGATGGTCGTATAGTAGATTTTGAAAGGAATCGTATAATTGAAGCCATTTGGAAGGCGTTTAAAGCAACGGGTTTAGAGGATAGAGTTCTTGCCGAGAAGCTCGGAGATGAAGTAGTTAATCTTCTTGATGAAAAGTTCGGCTTAGGGTATACTCCGCACGTTGAACAGATTCAGGATGCTGTTGAAGAAACGTTGGTTAAACATGGACTTTACGAGGTTGCTAAAGCCTACATACTCTACAGACGTAAGCGTTCTGAAATTAGAGAGTTTAAACGCATGCTTGGAGTTGTAGACGATATGAAGCTTACGGTTAATGCCATTACTATATTGAAAAGCCGCTACCTTATAAGAGATGAAAAGGGCGAGGTTTGTGAAACACCTAAGCAGATGCTCATAAGAGTTGCCAGATACATTGGCCTTATAGATGCCTTCTACTGGAGCGACGTCTACGATAAAAACGGTAGACAGCTAATAAGACAAGTCGGCGATTTTCAATATAAACCCAGTATTGGATTGTCAGATTACGAGCTTAAAATGATGAAAAGACTTTACAATAGACTCGGCGGAGAAGGTAAGATGAAAGTTGAATTTGAAAAACTTCTGTCGATTATAGAAGAACGTTGGAACGACCTCTACGAAAACGTCATCGACGTATTCTTCCAGGTTATGGCTAACCGATACTTCCTACCAAACTCTCCAACCCTTATGAATGCCAACGCACCATTAGGTCAACTTTCAGCATGCTTCGTCCTTCCAGTAGAAGACTCGATGGAAAGCATATTTGAAACGCTGAAAAATACGGCTTTAATCCACAAGAGCGGGGGAGGTACGGGTTTCAGCTTTTCAAGGCTCAGACCTAAAGGTGACACCGTTAAGTCTACAAGTGGTGTTGCATCTGGCCCTGTGAGTTTTATGCGCATCTACGATATGGCTACTGAAGTCATCAAGCAAGGTGGGAAGCGTAGAGGAGCAAACATGGGTATTTTGAGAATAGACCACCCAGATATAATCGACTTCATATATGCGAAAAGCGAGGAAGGCGTTTTGAGAAATTTCAACATATCTGTTGCCGTAACGGATAAGTTCATGGAAGCTGTTGAGAAGAATGAAGAGTTTGAACTCGTAAACCCTAGAACTGGTACACCCACCCAGAAGGTCAATGCCAAGTATCTATTCGACCTGATTGTCTACAATGCTTGGAGGACCGGAGACCCAGGGCTAATATTCATCGATACGATTAACAAGCACAACCCAACCCCAAAATTGGGGGAGATTGAAGCTACCAACCCCTGTGGTGAGCAACCTTTATTGCCCTATGAATCGTGCAATTTGGGCTCTATAAACCTAGAGTTGATGGTGAAGTATGAAAACGACAGATGGGACGTTGACTGGAGAAAACTTGGGGAAGTCGTTAAGGTTGCCGTTCACTTTTTGGATAATGTGATAGATGCAAATAACTTCCCAGTAGATGAAATCGAGGAAACAACTCTTAAAACCCGTAAGATAGGGTTGGGAATCATGGGGTGGGCTAATATGCTATTCCGGCTTGGGATACCATACGATTCAGAGGAGGCCGTATCCCTCGCTAGGAGAGTCATGGAGCATATAAACTACTATAGTAAGCTCGCTTCAATAGAGCTTGCTGAATCCAGGGGACCATTTCCCGCGTTTAAAGGATCGATCTACGATTCCGAAAACCCCAGAATGCCTTTTGAGGTTGAAGGAGAGGTAAAAACCTACAATTTAAACTGGGAGAATATTAGAGGTTTAATAATGAAGCATGGTATTAGAAACGCTACGACGACCACAATAGCTCCAACAGGCACTATAAGTTTAATAGCTGGGACTTCAAGCGGCATAGAGCCTAACTTTGCCCTAGCATACTCTAGAACTGTACTTGGAGGTGTGAGGCTCTTTGAGGTAAACCGGGTTCTTGAAGAAGTGCTTAGGGAGAGGGGGCTCTATAATGATGAATTGATAACTGAAATATCTAAGTCCGGCTCTCTTCTAAACGTCCAAGGGGTTCCGGAAGACATTAAAAAAGTCTTCGTGACGGCTTTAGAGGTAGATGTAGACTGGCACGTTAAGGTTCAGGCGGCATTCCAAGAATTTACGGATAATGCTGTCTCAAAAACCATAAATCTAAGGCAGGAAACCTCGCCTGAAGTTGTTAGAAGGGCTTTTCTATTGGCTTATAAACTCGGTTGTAAGGGTGTGACAGTTTACAGATATGGTAGCAGAAGGGAGCAGGTTCTAGAGGTTGGGGTTAAGCCAGCCAGTAGTTGTCCAGTTTGTGAGGTTGAATAGTCTATGGGTAAGATCTTCCTCTACTATGGAACTGGTGCTGGAAAAACAACCAATGCCTTAGGGTTGGCTTTAAGGTGTGTAGGCCATGGTTTAAGGGCTATAGTCATCCAGTTCATGAAAGGGCGTAAAGACATAGGTGAGTATAAAGTAATGGAGAGGCTTAAGCCATACTACGAAATATACCAATTTGGTAGAATAGATTGGGTGGATTTACGAAATCCATCTGAAGAAGATAAAATCTTGGCGAGAAGGGGGCTTGAGAAGGCTGAGGAGGTTTTAAAGCGTAAACCGCATCTACTGGTTTTAGATGAGATCTGTCTTGCAGCTTTCATAGGTCTCATAGATACTGAAAGCGTTCTCAAGCTTCTAAACAATATTCCAGATGAAACAGACATCGTATTAACTGGCAGGTATTGCCCACCAGAGCTTATAAACAGAGCCGATATAGTGAATATGGTCGTCGAAGTTAAAGCCCCGAGAGAAATATATACTAGAATAGGAATAACCCATTAACTACTCCGTAGATAATACGACAGCTTTATAAGACCAGTCTTGAGGCAATCTTCCGATGGCTTTATAGTACTTGGAAAGCCTGTATATTTTCGCTTCTATTATTTGAAGCGATCTCTTGTTGGATTTATCTTTCTTATGTGTTTCAATATGCCTCCTCAACCTCGTGGCTTTCCTCAAGAGGTTTGTCAAATCCTCAGGGATATCGGGGGCTAAGCCGTGTTCCTTAAGTATCTCCATAACGGTTTTTCCAGTTATGTATTTAACGAGGGGTATGCCATACTGGTCTCTTAAAATGCCCCCTATCATGCTTGGCGGTATCATGTCCTTGCCTAGTTTAACGACCAATGCCTCTACTTCCTCAGGTTTATAGTTGCACCAGGGCGGTGGTCTTTTAGCAATAGGCCTGATCGAATGAGATTTACCACGGGCATGAGCTCTCTTCTTCAACCTACCTCTAGCCCTTTAGAGTTAACTTACAATATAAAGATTTCCTTAAGAGAAACAATTTAAGCAACTCTATAGTAAGGTAATATGACATGCCCATAAGAATCTACAATACTATGACTAGGCAGAAGGAGGCTTTTCAAAGTATAAACCCCAACGTCGTTAAGATTTACGTTTGTGGTCCAACCGTTTACGATAGCCCCCATCTGGGACATGGTAGGGCGAGTGTCGTTTACGACGTCCTCATTAGGTGGCTTGAATATAGAGGCTTTCACGTCAAATATGTTCGAAACGTCACAGACGTTGGGCATATTCTTGAAACAGTTGGAGAAGACCGTATGATTTTGGGGGCTAAGCGGGAGAGGCTCCACCCCATGGAAATAGCTGATAAATACCTTCTCGAGTACTTGGAAGCTATGGATAAACTTGGGAATAAACGACCTGATATCCAACCTAGAGCTAGCGGTCACATCATGGAAATGATCGAAGCCATCGAGAAGCTTCTGGGGAAAGGCTATGGTTATGTTGTAGACGGAAACGTCTACTTTGATGTTTCAAAGTTTGAAGATTACGGTAAATTGTCCGGTGTACGGAGGGAGGAACTTGTAATGCATAGGGTTGAACCCGACTATAGGAAGCGTAATCCCGCCGATTTCGCGTTGTGGAAGGCGGCTTCGGAAGAATATCCGTTGAAGTGGAGGTCTCCATGGGGTTATGGTTTTCCGGGATGGCATATAGAGTGTTCAGTTATGTGTATAAAATACCTTGGAGAGCAGATAGATATACATGGTGGTGCTAAGGAGTTGATCTTCCCCCACCATGAAAACTCTCTAGCTCAGAGTGAAGCATATACTGGCAAAAAACCTTTCGTGAAATATTGGGTTCACTGTGGACTTCTAACGATAAACGGTGAGAAGATGAGTAAAAGTAAGGGTAATATTATTAAGCTCACCGATGCTTTAGATAAATGGGGTAAGGATGTTCTACGTATGTTCTACATATCAGCCCACTATAGGAGCGATATAGACTTCAATGAGAATTCTATTAGAATAGCTGAAGAGAATCTGCGCAGATTGTCAGACTTCATTGAGAATGTGGAATCTATGGAAACTACGGAATCACCCTTTGATGAACGCGAGAATGAATTGTTAGAAATTACTAAAAAGGCTAGGTTTGATTTTGAAGAATGTATGGATGATGACTTAGACACTCCGGGTGCTCTAGCAGTCCTATTCAACTACGTGAGGACTTTCAATAGTTTAATAGCAACCACTTCTAAATTAAACATAAAAGTTAAGAAAGAAGTTTTAGAATTCCTAAATACTGTTAAAAGGGTTTTCGGAATACTTGAAGCATATGAACCACCGCCTTCAATAAGCATAATCGAACAGACGATTCAACTTCTAGTAGAAATTCGTGAAATCTTTAGAAGAGAAAAACGCTATGATATATCAGATATGATAAGAAATAGACTTAAAGAAATCGGTGTAGAACTTGAGGATGTAGCTGGAGGAACGAAGTGGAAAATTAGAAGGGTTTAAACATAATAAGGAGATTTACTGTCCATGTATGCATTTCATTTTTAAATTCATGTTTAATATTGGGATCCACACGATCATAGGGCCTGGCTCTCTATTAGCCCACGCATAGTAAGGTATTGCCGTAAATTTAACTGGTTTAAGCCTTATCATGCCTTCTTCAAGACTATAGTAGAGAGACTTAGGAGTACTTTCAAACGTAAAGCCGTCACATTGAATCGCGCAAATACCGTTAAGTACATCTGGTCTTCGCATGACATTGAATGGTGAGTCTTGAGAAAGTATTAAATCCCACACGTCAAACTCTGGGTTATCCGCTTGTTCTACGCAGTAGATGATGGGGCCTCGCTTCAATACGACTCTGCAAGTATTCTCTAAAACATGTGGATGGGATGATAGAGTGCTTACTCGCATATCCATGTCTACCGATATTACGTCCCCCTTCTCCCAAGCCCTCTTAATCTCCAAATACTGTGGAGGTTTTAGATGGTAGTCTAAAGGTTTACCGTTTAAGGCTACGGTTGTCTTCAAACTCCACCCCGGAATACGTAGGAATACTGAAAACTCCGACAGTTTTTCAGGGTACACGGTTATCTCAACGTGCCCACTCCAGGGATAATCTGTACTCTGAGTTAATTTTATAAGTCCATTGTTAAAATCTATGAAGGCTTCGTTGGATGCGTAAAGGTGTATCCATACCCCATATTGTGAAGTACTGTAGAAGTATCCCGGAACTGACGCCATAAGCCTCGCTATATTCGGCGGACAGCATGCACAATCAAACCACCTACTTCTCCTATGCGTTCCCCTATCTGCCAATGGGTTGACGTAGAAGTATGTCTTTCCATCTAAGCCTATTCCCGCTAAAGCTCCATTATATAGAGCTAACTCCATTACGTCGGCATATTCCGCTTTACCGGTTGCCAATAACATACGCCAGTTCCACATAACGTTCGCGATCGCGGCGCATGTTTCAGCATAGGCACGTCTATTTGGTAGCTCATAGTTTTCCCCAAACGCCTCTCCCTCATATCTAGAACCCAGCCCACCAGTAACGTACATTTTGCAATTAACCATATTTTGCCATAAACGTTCTAAGGCCTTTAGGAGCCCTTCATCTCCAGTCTCCATGTAGACGTCTGTGGCTCCACAGTTTAAGTATACGCTTCTCACAGCATGGCCAACTATTTCATCAAGTTCTCTGAAAGGTCTGTGGTCTATGTGATATGGGCTTCCGCCGATTAAGCCTCTGCCACGGTTGTCTATGAAGAACTTTGCTAGTTCTAGGAAGGAATTTGTACCAGTGGTTCTATAAAGCTCCACAAGTGCCATTTCAACCTCAGGATGACCTGGTGCTCCCAGCCGCTTATCCGGGCCGAATATGCTGAGTATGTGATTTGCCAGCTTAATGCTTACGTTTAAAAGACTCTCCTCACCAGTTGCTCTATAATGTGCTATGGCGGCTTGAATCAAGTGGCCGGAACAATACAATTCATGCATATCGCGTAGATTAGTCCACCGTTGGGCTTTTCTTTCAAACGTAAAATACGTGTTTAAGTAGCCGTCTACATCCTGGGCGTCTGATATCTCAGCGATTACATTATCCAAGATCTTTTTCAAACGGTTATCACCATTATAACCTAAGACGTAAGACGCCGCTTCGACCCATTTATATACGTCTGAATCGTTGAAGAATAACCCCTTAAACTCCGTTTTTATCTTCCCAGCCGCCCTACGAAAGTTGTCTATTCTCCCCGTCTCCTCAAGCAGTTCATACTGTGTGGGAAGCGTCTCCTCTACGAGCGTCTCTATCCTAGGCGCCCAGAAGCTATCCTTGAGTTTAACAGAATCTAAGGCTACGGGCTTAAGTAACGAATACGGGCTTTGAGAGCTATCTACTATAACACGTCTATGCTTCAATTAAAACCCCATTTAAACTATTCACCCTTTACAAGACAAAAGCTTATAGGTTCCCTTTAGAGCCGTGTGATGAATACTCTATTCGACACCTTAATGTCTACCTTCAAAGTCAAATTTCTACTGGGCTCCAGCCTCTTAAGATTTCCAGAGCGTTAGACGTGCCTATACGTTCAACACCCATCTTGATGAATTGTAGGGCTTTTTCAAAAGAAGATATTCCGCCTGCAGCTTTTATCTTCGCCCCCTTAACGCTCTTCTTCATGATTTCAATATCCTCAATCGTGGCGCCGCGGGGGCCGAAACCAGTACACGTTTTTACGTAGTCAGCCCCTGCCTCGTCAATCATTCTGCACGCTAATGCTATCTCTTCAACAGTTAAATATCCAGTTTCAATTATCACTTTGACTTTCACATCCATAGGTTTTGAAACCTTTAATACGGCCTCTATATCGGATTTAACTCTCTCGTAAAGCTTGGATTTAAAAAAGGGTATATTCATTACCATGTCTATTTCGCAAGCTCCATCATCTATAGCCTGTTTGGCTTCCAACACCTTCAACTTGGTGGTTGATGAGCCAAATGGAAACCCCACAGTTGAACACACCCTCGTCTCAGACCCTTTAAGTAGTTTAGCCGCGTATTCAACCATAACTGGTAGGACGCAGAGAACACCTATATAATTCTCTCTTGCGGCTAAAGCCGCCTCCTCTACATCTATGAGGCTGTGCGTAGGCTTTACTAGAGCGTAATCTATCATAGATGCTAATTTTCTACGTGTAAGGATCATACGGAGATTAAATTTACCGCGTAAGAAATTAAACCTTCACTTTCCAGCTCTAACAGTGGACCATACTTATCGTTAAAGCTGAAAATTGAAATGAAAGATTTATTTGAATTCTCACGTAGATACGCGTTGCCTTAACGGTATCTACCATATTTATGAACGAGTTCTATTACGCGTTTGTAGTTTTGGAAGCTTACGTTATTTGGAACAGAGTGGTCTGAGTGGTATATGTAGCCTCCGCCCTGCTTCGCGAATACGACCTTCTTCTTAATCTCCTCTTCTATTGGTTTGGGGTCGTTTAGAGCCATGAGTCTAGTATCTATACCGCCCATGAAGGTCATCTCATCTCCATATTTTTCCTTAAGCTCTATTAGATCCATACCTGCCTTAACTTCTAAAGGCTGTAGAACTTCTATACCCTCTTCTATGAAGTATGGTATCAAGTCTTTTACGTTACCGCAACAGTGGAGGAATACGTACATGCCTCTAGACTTGAAAAATCTACAAAGCTCTTTGAAAACCGGATGCAACTGCTCTTCATAATGTCTCGGCGAGAAGAAAAGCCCCTTCCTATAGCCCAAGTCGCAGTATAGGAATGCCCCGTCGAATTTGAAACCCCCCCTTATCATTATATCACACATCTCCATGACCAGTCTAGCATCTGTCCAGTACATGTCTTTAACCCACTCCGGGTCTCTTATTACAGCTTTGAGGAGCTGATCTGATTTAACGTAGTTTTGAATCTTGTCGTAGCCTACAGCGGCACCATACATTATAAACCTCCCACGGCTCCTCTCTCTGTGATATGCGTTTAATGCTGAAACCCAGTCAACCCTCCTCTCACTCGGCTGGAGTCTAACCTTGATCTTCTCCCAATCTTCCCTAGTTTTGCAAGGCCAATCTATGATCTCTGGAGTCGTAGAGTAGTCTCTATGGTTCCTACGTATACCTCCAAATGACGTTCTTTCCACAATATACTCTGCATCTTCACGTATGACTTCTACAGGGAACATTGGTGAGGTATCTGCACTGAATTGGGCAATTTCATAGCCGAAATAGTCTTCGGGAGACATCCCATCAGGCAACCCCTCTCTTATCCATCTGCTAACAGTAGCACCCCAAGGGCTATCCTGTATCGGTATCCTATCGAGCCTATCCTCCCTATGCTCTAAAGCTGCAATAACTCTTTCACGTGGTGTCAAATCAATCACATCGATATGTTTATCTAAAGTTTGCTTTAAAATTTACCTAAGCCGATATTTCAGATGGCAATTGTCGCTATTCAACCGGAGGACTCGCTATGCCTCATAAAGGCTTTCATAAACTACCGATAACACTATCCAGTAGATTTTTGAGAAAAATTTACATTTCTTACCCAGTTTAACTTCTAATCGGTGTTAAAGTGCCGACCGGTTTAAAGTTTGGTGTTGTAGGTACGGGTGTAGGTAGTGGCTTCATATCCGGAGCTGCGTCTGAACTCGCTAAAGAGGGGGTTTTAGAGCTTACTGGGGTTGTGGCTAGGAGTAGAGCTAAAACTGAAGAATTCGCCAGAAGATACGGTTTTAAAAAGGCTTATTCGAACATCTACGATATGATCAGTTCAGAGAAGCCTGACATAGTAGCCGTGTCCGCCCCCCACTATGTACATTTTCAGATAGCTTTAGAGGCTATAGAGAGCGGCGTTAACGTGCTCGTGGATAAACCTATGGCCATCAACTTGAGGGAGGCTGACGAGCTTATAAGAAGGGCTGAAGTTAAAGGTGTTAAACTTGGCGTAATCCTTCAATCTAGGTTCGACGACTCCTTTAATTTCGTAAAGTCTCTTGCAGATAAAGGTGCTCTCGGAAGGCTGATAATGGGTGAAGCCGTAGTCGAATGGTATAGAACTGAAGAATATTACTTAGGTAGCTCCTGGAGGGGGAGGTGGGCTACGGAAGGTGGCGGTGCCCTTATAAACCAAGCAATTCATACAGTAGACCTACTTTTGTGGATTATGGGTGAGCCAGAGTCTGTCTGGGCTAAAGTAAGTACGGTAGGTCACAATATTGAAGTTGAAGACTTAGCCGTAGCCGTAGTTAAATTCAGAAACGGTGCACTAGGTGTTATTCAGGCCAGCACCGCCGCGTACCCAGGTCTGCCTACGAGACTGGAAATTCATGGTTTAAAGGGAACCGTTATAGTTGAGGGAGATGAAGTTAAATTTATGAAACTTGCCGAAGAAGCTCCAAGTCTAAAGCCTCCAGTTAAAAGGACTGAGGGGCTTAAATCGTGGGAGAGGCCTGAAGCGGTTCCGATAGAAAACCATAAGCGCCTCTTAAGAGACTTCGTTAATGCAGTTTTAGAGGATAGGAAGCCGCGGGTGGACGGCTATGAAGGCCGTAGGAGCCTAGAAATAATAAGGGCGATATACCGTTCTTCAGCTACCGGAGAGGTTGTAAGCCTTCCTTTAAAGGAGTAGCGTCTCACTCACTATATATTGAAAATTCATCTAAACGTTAATTTACCCCCTCCTAGCTTACTGTCTTTCAGAATGGATGTGTTAAGTTATACGAAGCTTACGCTGGAAGACTTCATAGGTAAATATAGATGTCTCCTCAAACAGCCCAGCATTTCAGCGAAAAACGTAGGCATAAAAGAATGCGCCTCCCTACTGAGGGATTTGATGGAGGACTCAGGTATATACGCTGAAGTATTTCAAAGTAGAGGTAATCCAGTTGTCTACGGTGAAGTAGAATCTAAAGAGTCTGATAAAATCCTCCTAGTCTATAGCCACTACGATGTTCAGCCACCAGACCCTTTGAGTGAATGGATATACCCGCCTTTTGAAGCAGAAGTAGTCGATGGTAAAATTGTAGCAAGAGGGGCTTCAGATTCAAAAGGCAATATAATGGCTTTTCTAAAAGCAGTTGAATACTACGTTAAAAGCGAAAAGTCAGCTCCTGTAAACGTTAAGTTTCTCTTTGAGGGTGAAGAGGAGATTGGAAGCCCCAACCTCCCAGACTTCGTGGAAGCACATAGAGATCTTCTTAAAGCTGACGCCGCCGTGTGTTGGGATGGTGGCCTCCACCCGTCAAATAGGCCGTCGATCTGCTTGGGGGTTAAAGGCATCTTATACGTCGAGCTTAGATGTAAAACTGCCAAGGTGGATGTTCACTCCTCATACGCACCAGTAGTCATCAATCCGGCTTGGAGGATAGTGTGGGCTTTAAACTCCATAAAGTCTCAAGACGGCCGGATAAGGGTTGAAGGCTGGTATGATGACATTCGCCCCCTCGCGTCAGAAGATGCCAAGCTTATTTCAGAGATACCTCCCGAAGATGAGGATATTGTAAAAGAGCTTGGAATAAAAGAGCTTCTCGGGGGAGTTAGAGGGGTTGATGCTCTTAGAAAGCTGATCTGCGAGCCGACTGCTAACATAGCTGGTTTGAAGTCAGGCTACATTGAAGAAGGGTCTAAAACTGTTCTACCGTGTGAAGCGGTTGTGAAATTAGACTTCAGGTTGGTGGTTGATCAAAAACCAGATAAATTGTTTGACCTGCTTAGAAGGCATTTAGACGATGAAGGTTTCAGAGACATAGAAATCGTTAAATTGGGCTCTCTCCTACCGTCTAAAACACCCCCCTCTGCACCGATAGCTCAAGCCTCCTCACGGGCGGCTGAAGCCTCATATAATGCTAAGCCAGTAGTTTATCCAAATGCCGCGGGCTCTGGACCAGACTACGTATTCACAAACATCTTACATTTAGACTCTGTCTGGACTGGATGCGCCCCACCGTTCTCCAAAGCCCATGCACCTAACGAATTTAACACAGTCGACTATTTAATTAAAGGCATCCTATACGTAGCTAACATATTACGTGAATTTAAAAAACGTTAAGTTAAAGAGGCAAGTGGAAGTAAACACTTAAATCCCTATGTGAGTTTTTATAATGGTCTCTATGAATATTGTTGAAAAGATCCTATGTAGGGCTTCCGGAAGAGGTAAAGTGGAGCCCGGTGAGATAATAAGCGCTAAGATTGACCGAGTGATGTTCCATGACCTCACTGGTCCTTTAACCGTTAAAGCCTTCAAAGAGATAGGTGTTTCTAGAGTCTGGGATCCAGATAGAGTGGTCGTCATATTTGACCATCTGGTGCCTCCGAATACTGAGAGGGCTGCTTTAAACCAGAAGATCATTAGAGAATTCGTCAGAGAACAGAAGATCAAGTGGTTTTACGATATTGGAAGAGGTGGGATATGTCATCAGGTTATGGTTGAGAAAGGTCATGCGAAGCCAGGTGAGCTTATAGTAGGGGCAGATTCGCATACATGCACCTACGGTGCGGTGGGAGCTTTTTCAACGGGCATGGGGGCTACAGATGTAGCGGCAGTTCTAGCTACTGGTGAAACTTGGCTTAGAGTCCCTGAGACAATCTGCGTGAAAATTGACGGTGAGTTGGGAGAAATGATCACTCCTAAAGACGTAATACTCTACGTCATAGGACGTTTAGGCGCCTCAGGTGCTGTCTACAAGGCTGTCGTTTTTAAAGGCTCTACAGTTGGGAAGATGAGTATAAGTGGACGTATGACCATGTGTAACATGGCCGTTGAAATGGGCGCTAAGACTGGAATTGTCGAACCAGATAAGGTTACTGAGCAGTTTTTCAAGTCTAGAAATATGCCATATAGCCCAGGATTCGTCAGCGATCCGGATGCTAAATTTGACGAAACCTACGCGTTTGATGTTTCAAAGCTGGGGCCTCAGGTGGCGTGTCCAAGCTCTGTTGACAACGTTAAACCTGTATCTGAAGTTGAAGGTGTTAAGATCGACCAGGCCTATATAGGCTCTTGCACTAATGGGCGCCTCGAAGACCTGAGATTAGCCGCTAGAATAGCTAAAGGTAGGAAGGTTAAACCCGATGTGAGGGCGATAGTAGTCCCAGCATCTCAGGAAGTTTATCAAGATGCGTTGAGAGAAGGTCTAATAGACATACTTCTACAAGCTGGTGTTCTGGTATGCAATTCAACATGTGGCGCCTGTATAGGAGCACACATGGGCGTTATAAGCGAAGGTGAAACATGCATAGCCTCAATAAACAGGAACTTTATAGGACGTATGGGAAGCCCTAAGGCTAAAGTTTACTTAGCCTCTCCTGCAACAGTTATGGCGTCTGCTTTAACCGGCGTTATAACCGATCCTAGGGAGGTGGTTGCTTGATAATAAGCGGCTCAGTTGTAAAATATGGAGATAATATAGATACAGATGTCATAGTGCCAGGTAAATACCTCGGCATAACAGACTACGAAGAGCTTGGAAGACATGCTTTGGAGGGGATAGACCCAGAATTCCCAAATAAGATTAAGCGGGCCGGCATCCTAGTAGTTGGTGAAAACTTTGGATGTGGATCTAGTAGAGAAGAGGCTCCGGTGGCTTTAAAACACGCTGGCGTCAAATGTATAATTGCTAAGTCATTCGCCAGGATATTTTATAGAAACGCCATAAACGTAGGCTTACCGATAGTCATATGTCCGGAGGCTTCAGAGAAGCTTAACAACGGTGATACAGTCACAGTAAACCTAGCCGAAGGAACGATAATCAACACGTCTAAAAACGAAGTCTATAGAACTAAAGCACTTCCAGAATTCATACTGGAGATACTTAAGGATGGTGGTTTAGTGGCCTATCTGCGGGGGAGGTTAACCTGAAAACGTACGAGATAGCTGTAATACCAGGCGACGGTATAGGCCCGGAATTAACAGAAGCCACTACAACTGTTTTAAACGCCGTTGAAAATGCTCTGGGACTCAACTTCAACTACACATTCCTTGAAGCCGGAGATAGATGTTTACAGAAGCATGGTGTTGCGTTGCCTGAAGAAACGGTTAAAGCCATTATGAAAGCAGATGCCACGCTAAAGGGTCCCGTAGGAGAAACAGCGGCCGCGGTCATAGTGAAGCTTAGACAAATGTTAGACCTCTACGCAAACGTTAGACCGTTTAAGTCTTATCCAAATATCCCGTGCTTAAAGCCCAACATAGATTTCGTAATAGTTAGAGAGAACACAGAAGACCTCTACAAGGGCTTCGAATACGTGTTGGGCGATGTGGCTGTAAGCCTGCGGGTAATCACCAGAGCTGGGTCTGAACGTATAGCTAAGTATGCATTTGAAGAAGCAGTCAGAAGAGCTGTTAAGCGTAAGGTTACAGTAGTTCATAAGGCCAATGTTTTGAAAGCCACGTGCGGCTTGTTTGCAGAAACCTGTAGATCTGTTGCCAAGAACTATCCCAATATTTCATACGAGGAGCTCTACGTTGATGCCGCGGCTATGTTTCTAATAAAGAAGCCCGAAGACTTCGACGTACTCGTTACTACGAACATGTTCGGAGACATATTGAGCGACGAAGCTGCGCAACTCGTAGGCGGATTGGGTGTGGCGCCCGCCGCTAATATCGGAGAAAAGTATGGTCTTTTCGAACCCGTTCATGGAGCAGCGTGGGATATCGCGGGTCGGAATTTAGCCAACCCAAGTAGCCTTATATTGGCGGCTAAAATGATGTTTGAATGGTTAGGCTTTAAGAACAACGATGAAATTTGCTTAGAAGCGGCTAAGATCATAGAGAAGTCTATCATAGAAGCCTTTAGAAGAAGATATGTAACCCCTGATTTAGGCGGCCGTCTATCAACCAACGAAATGGGTTTAAAAGTTGCCTCTCTGGTAGAAGAAGCGGCCTCTAGGGAAACCTTTTAAGAAAGATTTTTAATGTCAAACTTTTATCTATTCAATCATGCCCTCCCGATACATAAGGATATTTGACACTACGCTACGGGATGGTGAGCAAACACCAGGCGTAGCTTTAACGGTTGAAGATAAACTCACCATAGCTCGTCAATTGGACAAACTGGGTGTAGACGTTATTGAGGCTGGTTTTCCAATAACATCTAAGGGTGAGGCTGAGGCTGTTAAATCGATAGCTAATGATGGTTTAAAGGCTGAAGTTTGCGGCTTGTCTAGAGCTTTAAAATCCGACATAGATACTGTAATAGACTGCCGTCTAAATAGTATACACCTCTTCATAGCGACGTCTGACATCCATTTAAAGTACAAGCTTAAAATGAGTAGAGAAGAAGTCTTACAAAGAGCCCTAGAGGCTTTAGATTATGCTAAAGCTCACGGTTTAACCGTTGAATTTTCAGCTGAGGATGCCACTAGAACCGATGTAGGTTTTCTCAAGGAGTTTTATAAAGCCTTATGCGATTCTGGTGTTGATAGGGTGAACGTTCCAGACACAGTAGGAGTGATGACTCCTAAGCGCATGTACGAGTTAATATGCGAACTGAAAAAGGTGGTTTACCGGCCTTTAAGCGTACATTGCCATGACGACTTTGGAATGGCTACTTCTAACAGTTTAGCCGCTTTGGAGGCTGGAGCCGAGCAGGTTCACGTAACGGTCAACGGTTTAGGTGAGAGGGCTGGTAATGCTGCTTTGGAAGAAGTCGTAGTTGCGCTCAAGTTAATCTATGGTTTTGAGACGAATATTAACACTAAGCTAATATATCAAACTTCTAGACTGGTTTCTAGGTTGACAGGTATTCCAGTGCAGCCGAATAAAGCGGTGGTTGGTGAGAATGCTTTCGCCCACGAATCTGGCATCCACACACACGGTGTTATAGCGCAACCATTAACCTATGAGCCTATACCGCCTGAATTCGTAGGGTGTGAGAGGAGGATTTTAGCTGGTAAGCATGCTGGTACACATGGTTTGAAAGCTATACTTAGTCAAATGGGTCTTGAACTTAGTGAGGCTCAGACTAAGGAAGTTTTAGCTAGGGTTAAAGAACTGGGCGACAAGGGTAAACAGGTCACTGAAGAAGATTTAATGGCGATAGCTAGAGTTGTAGCCGGAGAATTGGTCAGGGAGGAGAGAGTTTTAAACTTAGATGAATTGGCCGTTATGACGGGTAATAGAGTGATTCCCACAGCTTCAGTCAGGGTATCTATAGACGGTAAGGATTATGTGGCATCTAAGACGGGTGTTGGACCGGTTGACGCCGCGATTAAAGCTCTCCAAGAGGTTTTAAACCCAGTGGTAAAAGTCAACTTGAAGGAGTATAGGCTTGAAGCTATAACAGGAGGCTCAGATGCTTTAGCTGAAGTTGTTGTCAAAGTTGAGAATGATGAGGGTCACGTTGTATCAGCGAGGGCTGCTAGAGAAGACATAGTTATGGCTAGCGTAGAGGCTATGGTTAATGCTATAAACAAACTCCTACTTCGGAAACGTGTAACTGGTTCAAGGGGCTAAATGCTTGGACACCGTCTCTTTCATACTATACGTATCTGCGATTACGGTATCGGGTGCGTTAAGCCCAGGTCCTCTAACAGTGGCTACGATTATTCACGGTGGTAAAGGAGGGCTTAAAGCGGGTTTAGGTTGTGCACTGGGACATACCATCGTAGAACTCCCGCTTGTCATACTAATATGGTTTGGACTACTAAGCTTAGTCAGTCAAACGGCGAAACAGTTTTTGGGAATAGTGGGAGGTTTAGCTTTAATAGTTTTCGGTGTACTTCAACTTCGAGGAGTTTTAAAATCGAGTCAAACGTCTTCGAATAATGTAGCTTTAGTAGAGAGAGGTTCTATCTTAACAGGGGTTATGTTGTCGGGTTTAAACCCATACTTTATCCTGTGGTGGTTTAGCATCGGCTCAGCCCTCATATATGAGGCTATGAGCCTAGGCTTGATCCAGGGATTAACTGTTATGTATCTATCACATGTTTGGCTGGATTACCTATGGCTGGGGTTACTAGCATACCTTTCGAAGTATGGGAGGAAACTAATCGGCCTCAAAATCTACCGTTATGTATTAGTGCTTTTCAGCCTAATACTGATATTCTTCGGAGTCTCTTGGATCTACTCCAGCATAAACGGTCTATAGCTTAAAGTTGCAAAGAATAGAAAATACTTTAAACGTGGTCGTATAATCTAGTTCTGATGCATATTAGACAGTACATTAGACTGCTTAGACCCGTAAACTCATCCATGATGGGTTTAGCCGTTCTAGTAGGTCTATATATGGCTGAGCCTGATTTGAATTCATGGGCTACCCAGAATATAGCATTAGGATTCATAACTGGTTTTACTTTAACGGGTGCTTCTATGGCTTTAAACGACTACTTCGACCGTCACATCGATGCTATAAATGAGCCTAGTAGACCGATACCTAGTGGAGCTGTGAGCGCTCCGCGTGCATTAGCATATGCGGTTGCGCTGTCAATCATGGGCTTAATAGCATCAGCTTTTACGTCTATCAGATGTCTCCTATTGGCGCTAATATCCGCAACTTTATCGACAGTCTACAATTCCCGAGGTAAGAAAACGGGGCTATTGGGTAATATGATGGTTAGCGGATGTATAGCTATCCCCTTCATTTATGGTGCTTTGCTCGTAGATAGATTGAAAATGTCGAATCTTCTAGCGGCTTCAACGGCCTTCCTATCCAATACTGGTAGGGAAGTGACGAAAGGCATAGTGGACGTCGAGGGAGATGGAAGGTACGGTATCAATACGGTAGCTGTAAAATATGGAGGTAGAATGGCTTCATACGTGGCTGCCGCCCTATACTTATCTGCCGTCTTAATAACACCGATACCTATTCTAATCGGCAATCCACCTTTAGGCTACTTATTTACGGTAGCACTCACGGATATAGGTTTCATAGGTTCCTCTATAATCATTCTGAAGAATCCATCTAGAGAAGAGGCAAGAAAGGTTAAAAACACCGTCGTATTTTGGATGTTTTTAGGACTCCTAGCCTTCCTACAACTACAATTGTAGGAGAGGCTTTAACGCTTTTGCAGTCTTGGTTTTAAGGATTTCCCCAGTAAAATAGCTGTACGTAAACCAGTAAGCGTTTTCACTTATGGGTGTAGTAGAAAACCCAACAGTCATTCTTTGAGTCTAGTTTGACGAAGCCGAATCGTTCGAATTGAACGACTTCACCTAATTCAACTGTATAACAGTTGTTTTCAACAACTCCTTCCAGTTCTGTTGCATCCGGCATTATGACTCTAGCCTTAATATACTGACCTACTGGAAGCCAGTGGATGAGCGGCATGTTTAAACTCCTAGCCTCCTCGTAGGTTTCACTGTGAAACATGGCCTCCACTAGATTCTCTGAAAACCTTATCAGTTTAACGTTGAAAAGCTCCATAAGTCTGACCATACCTCTATCCTTCAGAATTTTAGCGTCTTCCGGGCATATGAGTAGACCAGCAGAACCACTCTCGGCTCCAACCTTTATTCTACGGAATCCCATCTCAGGTTTAGATGGGTGAAACCTCACCTTCACCTCATACTGCTTCGGTAGTCCATAAACTAGCAGTTTAACCGGATTATGTACGAAAAACAGCCTCTTGGCATTAGGCTCGACTATTCGTCTGTTGTAAGCGTAGAGGTTATCCCAGCTCAAGGAAACTTCAGACTGTTTAATGCCTACTTCCAAAATCATCTGGTGAATGGCCTCTGGCTGAACTCCCCTACGACGTAGAGCAGCTAGAGTCAGTAGTCTAGGGTCGTCCAGCCCTTTGAAGAGGCCAGCTTTAATGGCTTTAAGGGTTTTAGACTTGGACATGGCTCCTCCCTTTGGCAGAAGCCACCTACCATAGTGTATGGCCTCTGGATAATTCCACCCAAAATGTTTGTACAAGTATAGATGCCTATCCAAAGTCGACAGAAACTCCTTCCCTCTAATTATGTGGGTGACACCCATTAAATGGTCGTCTAAGCCATTGGCGAAATGATAGGTTGGCCAGAGAATGTACTTATCTCCAACTATGGGATGTGGGCTTCTAGATGTATCTATTATTCTGAACGCAACCCACTCTCTCACGGATACGTTCTTATGCTGTAGGTCTGTTTTAACTCTAAGCACGGCTTCCCCCTCTCCGTAAAAATGCCCGAGCATCTTATCCCATCTCTCAAGGTTTTCTTCAATCATCAATCCTCTACATGGACATGGTCTGCCAGCTGAAACCAGTTCTTTAAAAGCCTCAGGATCGCATGTGCATACGTATGCCGCTCCAGCCTCTATGAGCTTTCTCGCGTACTCGTAGTAGATTGGTAGACGTAGACTTTGAATATACTCTTTATCCCATTTACATCCAAGCCACTCTAAATCCTCCCTAATAGCGTCGTAGTATTCTAAGACTGGCTTCTTATTCTTAGGGTCTGTATCCTCAAATCTAAGTATGAATATACCGTTGTACATTCTCGCGTAATCGTGGCTTAAATATATAGCTCTGGCCTGGCCGAAGTGTAGAACGAAGTCTGGGTTAGGCGCATACCTCGTCACAACCTTAGGGTATTTATCTACGTTCGGGAGAGGCGGCAGGGTTTTTACAACTGGTTCGACCTCCTTTTCGGCTAAAAGCTCTGGAAAGCTGTCTTCTAGAAGTTTCCTCTGCTCTTCTAAACTCATCCTGTTAACTTCATCTACGATTTGCTGGACCATGTCCGCTAAGTCCTTAGCTATTGATCTAAGCTCCGGTTTTTCAGCTAAAACTTTACCCATGACCGCTTTAGATTGTGCTTTACCGCCGTATCTGTAGGCGTTTTGTAAGGCGTATTTACGTACAAGTATTCTGATAGATTCCTCCATAACTCCTTCAATCCTCTTCCTAGATAGTTTATAGTGGGCGTTAAAAAGTTGTCTAAAAATCAAATGTAATCTTAAACGGAACCCGTTTAAATTTAGAAAACTCTATAAGTGGACTGGAGAATAGTAGTGAAAGAGTATGGATATTGGAAAGCAAGAGAAAACGATAAGACAGCCTATAGTCGTCGTCTTGGGGCATGTAGACCATGGTAAGACAACGCTTCTAGATAAGATTAGGGGGACTGCTGTCGCTTTAAAAGAGCCCGGTGAGATGACCCAGCACATAGGCGCAAGCTTCTTTCCCCTTGATGCACTGGAGAAATCATGCGCATCTCTACTGGCTAAAACTGGGTGGAGGATAAAAATCCCAGGTCTTCTAGTGATAGATACTCCCGGGCACAGTGCGTTTATGAATTTAAGGATGCGTGGCGGCTCCGTAGCTGATATAGCGGTCTTAGTGATAGATGTGATTAAAGGCGTTGAGGAGCAAACAATCGAGTCGATAGAGCTTTTAAGATCCAGAAGAGTGCCGTTCTTAGTAGCTGTTAACAAGATAGACCTCATACCTGGTTGGAAGCCAAACTACGATAAACCATTCAATGAAACATTCAAACTTCAAGACCCTTACGTTAGGAAGGATTTGGACGCCAGGCTCTACATTATCATAGGAGAGCTTTCAAAACTAGGACTTCAAGCGGATAGATATGATCGGATTAAAGACTTTACCAGAACAATAGCCCTCGTTCCGGTTAGCGCTAAAACTGGTGAGGGAATACCCGACCTTCTCTTAGTCCTTATAGGTTTGACTCAGCAGTATCTTAGAACGAGGCTTGAAACCACTAGTGGAGCAGCTAGAGGAACGGTGCTGGAGGTTAAGGAAGAAGTTGGACTGGGAGCTACGGTAAATGTGATAATCTACGATGGTATTTTAAAGGTAGAAGATACGATAGTTTTAGCTGGTAAAGAGAAGCCCATAGTTACTAAAGTCAGGTCATTACTACTTCCCAGACCTCTCGACGAGATCAGGGCTCCAACTGGAGGGTTTATGAAGGTTGATAGGGTAGCGGCGGCTATAGGGGTAAAGGTGGCGGCTCCAAACCTTGAAGATGCCATTCCAGGTTCGCCGCTCTACGCCGTGCCTGAAGGGGCCTCCGTAGAAGAATACGTTAACAAGCTATCTGAAGAAGTAGGTAAGCTTAGGATAAAAACCGATAAAATCGGAGTTGTAGTTAAAGCAGACACCTTGGGCTCCCTTGAGGCGCTAATAACCGAGCTGGGTAAGAGAGATATACCAGTTAGACTGGCGGATATAGGCGACATTTCAAAGCGCGACTTCATAGAAGCTAAGGTTACAGCTAAGGAAAAGCCGGAGTACGGTGTAATCCTCGGGTTTAACGTTAGGATTCTACCTGAAGCTGGTGAAGAATCAGCCGGGGTTCCCGTTTTCATAGGCAACATAATCTATCGAGTGGTTGAAGATTACATTGCTTGGTTCAAGTCTAAGCAGGAAGAGAAGACTAAGATGATAGTTAGTGCCCTGGTTTTCCCAGGTAAGTTGAAAATACTTCCCGGTTACGTATTTAGGAGGAGTAAGCCAGCTATAGTCGGTGTGGAAGTGTTGGCTGGTAGGATCAAACCCAGGGAAGAGCTTATGAAAGATGATGGGGAAAACATCGGTTTAATCCTTCAGGTTCAGGATAGGGGTAAACCCATCCCCGAGGCTACTAAGGGCATGCAAGTAGCAATATCCATAGATAAGGCGATAATAGGTAGGAATGTCGATGAAGGCAGTATCCTCTATATAGACGTCCCCGAACAACATTATAAGATGTTTAAACAAACATACGCCAATATTCTATCAGCCGAAGAGCATGCAGTACTTGAAGAAATCGCAGAGGTAAAGAGGCGGAGAAAAGCTTTATGGGGTTTTTGAATCTACCTTAAATTTCACGTAAACCCATTGCTCTCCCAATTCTTGGGGAGAGAAACGTTTATAGTGGCGTAAGTGTCATAAGAAGGGGAACACCATGGCTAAGTTTAAATTAATCCTGTGCAATCCTAAAACGGGGAAGTCTAAAACCTTTGAAGTTGAAGGTGCACAAGCAGTTCCACTTCTAGGGCGTAGAATAGGTGAGGTTGTAGACGGTTCAACTATGGGTTTGGGGAAAGTTAAACTCCTCATAACTGGCGGTAGTGATAAAGATGGAATACCTATGAGGCCTGAAGTCAGAGGAGGAGTGAAAAAGTACATCTTAATATCAGATGGCCCCGGTTTTAAGCCTAAGAAAGAGGGGGTTAGAATTAAGAAGCTTATTAGGGGGAATACTATAACAGAAGATACTTTACAAGTAAACCTTAAGGTTGTCGAAGGAGACCCCGGCTTCTAACTGGATTTCACCATAAGATTTTAACAGAATATCGACGAGTTGACGCCCACGTCTGAGGCCTATGCTTTCCACCCTCCGGCCATACTGTGGCAGAATCTACAATACTACGACTAGGCAGAAGAAGGCCCTTCAAAGTATAGATCCAAGCTGATTAGGATTCAGCCTCCTTGAGCTTCAGACTACTCTATATTCTCAACGATTTCCATGAAGGCTTTGGACGCGGAGAATCTGCATGCTCTAAGATAAATGGCCCTATTTGATAAAAATACTTTGCGTTTATAAAACAAACTTAAGAAGAGCCTTAGACTATGTTAAGCAGGAAGATTTATTTCAAAGCTCTAGTTAAATGAGAGGGTAAAGTGGAGGAGTTTGCGGGTATTACAGGGATACTAAAGGGGGCTGTTGAAGGCTTGACTACAGTATATTT
>Ga0185307_1000219_pt1 | contig 39667 bp, 40 predicted proteins | sample LHCtaG_FD_128010 | JGI IMG/M metagenome (GOLD analysis project Ga0185307, IMG submission 128010) | Hot spring microbial communities from Little Hot Creek, USA to study Microbial Dark Matter (Phase II) - LHC4sed_matched (SPADES... | ecosystem: Environmental > Aquatic > Thermal springs > Hot... | reverse complement strand
AAGTTACTCATTCGCCAGAATTGAAAAGGAGAGTTGAAGCATTTCGAAAATTTTGGGATGGAAAATATGGAAATATTGCGGTTCAAACAAATGTTGAGGATCAAAGACTAGGAGTAGATATCTATGCTATATCAAGCTTAGAAGTAGATATTATTGAAAGAAAATGGGGACAAGGAGCAAAAGCAATTGGAGGAGAAGTTAGAATAAATGATCTAGAAAAAGCAATTCTCTTAAAGAAAAGAGGCTATATCGTTATACCAGATCCAGAAGATAAAAATGTTCAAGAGGCTTATAAACAAGGTGTTTTTAGGACTTTTGAGAGACATAGTCGAGTTGGTATGCCAAAAGAGAAAAACTTCATTGAAGATATAGAATGGTTAAGAGAACAAGGTGCTAAAAAAGTGAGCTTGAAAACTGGAGCTTATAGTCCAGAAGCAGTAGCTTTTACAATGAAAGTTGCTTCAGAAGCAAAAATTGATTATGTAGTTTTTGATGGTGCTGGTGGTGGTACTGGAATGAGTCCTGTGCCAATGATGAATGAAATGGGTACACCAACAGTTTATCTTGAAGCTCAAGTATTAAAATGTGCAGTACTTCTTAATAAAAAAGGGAGGTATGTACCAGATATAGTAATTGCTGGAGGTTTCATAGATGAAACACAAATATTTAAAGCTATTGCTATGAGCAATTTTGGTAATGGGCCATACGTAAAAGCTATATTAATGGGTAGAGCACCATTAACTGCTGTAATGAAATCAACTTATTTTGCTGAACTAGCTGGAAAAGGGTTATTGCCAAAGTACTTTGAAGAACTCTTTGGTGATTCACCAGAAAAATTTTTCATAAGCGTTCCTGATCTAAAAGCAATTTTTCATGAGAAATTTAAAGATATACCTTGGGGAGCCATTGGATTATACACATACATGGATAGAATTAAGGTTGGCTTACAACAATTAATGGCCGGAGCAAGAAAGTGGAAACTTAATTTGCTCGATAGGCATGATCTAGTAGCATTATCTGAAAGAGCTGCAAAAGTAACTGGTATACCATTAATTGAAGGAGCAGATAATATTTTGGAAAATATGCTATCATAAGTGATGAGATTTGTTTTTAAGATTCTGTCTTGAATGTAAAAATTTCGAAGACCGAATGGAAGTAGATGGTAATATAGTCTGTGCTAAAAATCATAATCCCGGCGTTAGTTGTCCAGATTTTCAAGATAAGTTTGAAGGCGTAAGAAATACAGCATCTAAGACAAGATTCTGTATCGAGTGCAAAAACTTTGAAGATAGGAGAGATATAGATGGTAATATAGTCTGTGCTAAAGGACATAACCCAGGTATTAGTTGTCCAGACTTTCAAGATAGAACTACAGATATATTCTACAATTACATTTATTGGAGTTATCTTTATAGCATTAGCAAAAATGAAGAGATAAAAGGATACTTTGAGAAACGTTTTTTTAAGAAACTTTCAAATCAAGAAATTGTATATGCAATATTAGCAGAATATTTTAATCTAGGATTGGACTACTCTAATTTCTGCAAATGCTGGAATATTGCAAGAAGGATTTATAAACAAAAAATGCCTATCATATCAGAAATCCTGGATATTGCTCTAGAAAGATTTAATCTTTATAATGAGAGAACAGATTTGAAAAAAGCTTTCTTGGATATGATTTACTTTGGAAAAAAACCTGAAGAAATTATTAAAGCAATTTCAGTAGGTCTTTACAGAAAATAAGTAGGAGCTAAATGGAAATGGAGAATGAAATAATCTTTAAAAAAGAAATAGCTCCAGGAGTTAAGACTATAAAAGTTAGAGCACCATTGATTGCTAAGAAAACTAAGTCTGGACAGTTTGTAATTTTAAGAGTGAGTGAGGATGGTGAAAGAATCCCTTTAACACTCATAGATTGGGATCCTAAAGAAGGAACGATAACATTGGTCTTTAAAGAAGTTGGGGCATCAACAAGAGAGCTTGGAAGATTAGAAGTTGGAGATGTAATCCATGATTTAGTAGGTCCTTTAGGAAAACCAAGTGAAATAGCATTATATGGAAAAGTATGCATTGTTGGTAGAGGAGTAGCAATTGCAGCAGCTTATGAAAGAGCAAAAAAACTAAAAGAAGTTGGTAATAATATAACAACCATTATAAGTGCACGAACATCAAAATTCTTAATTTACAAGGAAGAATTTGAGAAATTGAGTGATAGTTTTTACATAGTTACTGATGATGGTTCTGAAGGAATTAAGGGATATGCTGGTGATGTTCTTAAAAAATTGCTTGAATCGAATGAAAGATTCGATTTGGTATATGCTGTGGGAGCAGCAACATTGATGAAAAATATTTCAGATATTACAAGACCTTATAAGATTAAAACAATTGTTAGTCTTAACTCTTTAATGATTGATGGTACAGGTATGTGTGGATGCTGTCGAGTAACCATTGATGGAAAACCTAAGTTTGTATGTATAGATGGCCCAGATTTTGATGCTCATCTTGTAGATTTTGAAGAGTTTAAAGCAAGAATCCATATGTATGATGAAGAGGAGAAAGCTGCTCTAAAAATTATGAGGGAAATTTAAATGCAAATTTTAGATATTAGATTAAAAAGAGTCCCGATGTCAGAATTATCTATAGAAGAACGTTTAAAAACTTTTAGTGAAGTAGCTTTAGGATATAGTGAAGAACAAGCATTGGCTGAAGCATCTAGATGTCTTCAATGTGAGAATCCATTATGTATAGAGATGTGCCCACTTCATATAGATATAAAAAACTTCATAAAACTCATTAGAAAAGGTGCTTATGAAGAAGCTAATGAGAAAATTCGCGAGAAGAATTGTTTACCATCAATCTGTGGGAGAGTGTGCCCACAAGAAAAATTATGCGTTATGGGATGTAAGAATACTATAGGTGATCCAATTAATATAGGAGCTCTTGAAAGGTTCATTGCTGATTGGAATCTGGAAAAAGGAATAAAAATTCCAGATATTCCTAAATTTACTGGAAAAAGTGTAGCAATCGTTGGTAGTGGTCCTGCAGGCTTAAGTGTAGCTACAGAATTAGCGAAAATGGGTCATCATATAGTCATTTTTGAAGCATTGCATGAAGCAGGAGGAGTATTAATTTATGGTATACCAGAATTTCGTTTGCCAAAAAAAATTGTTAGACAAGAGATTGAGTATATTAAGAAAATTGGAGTTGAAATAAAGACGAATATTATTATAGGAAAAACTTTAACTATAGATGACCTTTTTGATGAAGGATTTGATGCTATTTTTCTAGGCACAGGAGCAGGATTGCCTAAACTTTTAGGAATTCCAGGTGAAAATCTATGTGGAGTTTATTCTTTAAACGAGTTTCTTATTAGAATAAATTTAATGAATGCATATACTTTTCCATATAAAAGTAAAACTCCAATTAAAGTTAGAGGCAAAGTTGCAGTATTAGGTGCTAGAGGAATGGATGCTGCTAGATGTGCTCTTAGATTAGGAGCAGAAGAAGTTTCCATATTTTATCAAAGGAAAATTGTAGGGAGAGTAGATGATATTAGGCGTGGAATAGAAGAAGGTGTAAAACTTCAATCATTAATTAAGCCAATAAGATTGATCGGAAATGAAAAAAGATGGGTAGAACAAGTTGAACTTATAAGATTAAAGCAAGTAGTAAACAGTAGAACTGGTAAACCTAAACTAATCCCAGAAGAAAGTTCAAGAATATTCTATAATGCTGAGACTGTTATCATAGCAACGGAACATATACCAAACACTATAGCAGCAACAAATACCTCGAGAAATATTAGAATCTCAAATAAACAAAAAACTATAATTGTTGACCCAGAAACTTTAGAAGCCTCTAATGGAATTTTTGCTGGTGGTGATGTAGTTAGTGGTGCAGCAACTGTAATAAAAGCTATAGAAGCTGGAAAAAGGGCAGCTACATCAATAAATAATTATTTAATGAATAAACATTAAAAATACATAATATACAATAATTATATTCTTTTCATATCTTCAAGAGGGATTAGGCAATGAGGAGCAAAAGTTTCAATTTTTACACCTTCTTCTAAAAGAGCTGCACTTGGAGCAAGGCCACCTATCATACATAAACCAAATCTATCCATAGCTACTGGAACACCAAGAATTGCTTCATTTGGAACGCCTAGAGCTAAAACACCGCCCCATCCTCTATCTTTCAATGTTGAAAGAATCCTAAGTGTTTTTTCTCTTGCTTCAGAAACAATTTCTCTTAAAGCTGCAGGCAGTACGCCTGAACCAGTTTTCATCACTTTAACAATTGAAGTTTGATTACTTCGAACAAAAAGTTCAAGAGGAGGAATAGTTGTCCCCTCATATGATATTAACTCAATAATACGTATTGGCTTATGATTTACAATTTGAACTAATCCACCATATTTAAAGAATAAAGGTATTCCAGCATGCATAAGCACGCCATCTATAGTCAAATCACAAACTGTGAAAAGAGCAATCTTTCCTTCTGGAACAACTATGTTTTGATATTCTTCATTTTCATCTAATACTTTAATATATGGAGCTAATAATAAACCAGTTTTATGCAAAGAGTTTACTGTTTCAATGGTTTTATCATAGAAAGATTTATCTATAATTGAGACATTAGCAACTACCATTCCAGAGTCTACAATTGGATCGTATGTAACTGAATAAGCCATTGATAAAAAGCGAGTAATAATAAAACCAAGTCTATGAGATACTAAAGCTCTACTTAGTTCTTCTAAACCTTTATTAGTTATAGTTCTTCCACTTCTTTCATGTCCTGAAACCAAGCCTTTTAATTCTAATGATCTAAGATGATATCTTATAGTTCTTTCACTAAGAAAAAAACCTCTTTTCTCTAGTTCTCGTCGAATTAATGTTGAACCAATTGGTTCTGTTGATTCACTTAATATTTTTAATATCTCAATTTCTTTTCTTGAAATCTCATACGGTTCAGTCATAGATCTATATAAAATAATGCTTTTTCAAATATTTAACATTAACGCAGATTTTTTTAAAAAATTAAAATTTTTACAATAAAAAACCTTAAAATAGTAGTAATACCTATTCCTATTTTTTATAAAGAAAACTAAAGTAACTCAAAAATATTAATTATAATTCCAAAGAATAAGAGAAGAAATAAGATTATATATCAAACACATTCATCGATCAATTTAACTAAAGCCTTAGTTAAGTTATCTAGAGGGTTTTTCCAATTAGTCTATTCAATAAAAAAATATTTCTTTATTTAATAGAAAAATCTTATTATTTCTTATGTATTCTAGATTTTTTTATTTTTAGCTTAATTCAATTTTCTTTTTTTATAAAAAATCACTAATTCATTAAAAAATATGGGCCGGCCCGGATTTGAACCGGGGACCCCCACCGCGTCAGGGTGGTTTTGGGAATTTTTATCCCAACCAGGCTAGACGACCGGCCCTTACCTTTCTATGCTTTAAAAGAAAGTATATAAATTTTTAATTTAAAAATCTATTATTAATTCCAGTTTTTTAATAAGAAAAAATCGAAGCTGCTTTTTTCCAATTAAAGCTCGATGTAACAATATCTATCCCTATTTCTTTAAAACTTCTTTTTATCTCATTTTCTATTACTTCTGGTATTGCTCCTATCCTTAAAACTAATCTATACGATAAAAATGTTAATGGATAAATTTTAATTATAACTTTATCAAGATTTTTTTCAGAAATAATATTTTTTAACTCTCTCATTGTTACATCGTTCACATTTACTGCATTAAGCCCTTTCTTATACCATTCATTAATTATATTTGCATGATAATATGATATATTTTTCTCCCTTCCTAAATAAATATGAATAGGTGATAATTTTTTTATATGAAGTAACCCTTTTAAAGAATTATCTAAATCCATAGTAGAAATACCAATTTTTCTTATAAAATTTTTTATTTTAATATCTAATGTAGAAGTTTCTCCTTTATTATTTGGAAAAATTATTTTTAAATAATCATTTTCAACTTCTTCTATTTTTCCAGTTATTGAAAATTGCTTATTAAAAATTGTAAGAGGGAAAATAGTAAATTTATTTATTGTATTTATAAAAAATTTCTCTTCACTTACATCTATTATTAGCCATCCATTTTTATTAAAAAATAAATTTTTTATTTCAACGTCTGTTTTTGAATATTTTTCTTTAATTTCTTCCATTAAATTTTTTAAAACTTCATATTTATCTTTTCTATTTGTTCTTTCCGATAATACTATTTCCATTTTTTAACCTGGTTCTTCAATTAATTCTTTCTCTATTTGTGAAATTTTTTCTTTTATAGCTTCTATTATTTTACTATTATCATATAATTCTAATATTTTTCCACAAGTTGGACATTTAAATAATTTATTTACACTTTCTTCAAATGTATATTTTCTACATCCAGGAGTACCGCAATAATAAAATTGATGAGATTGTTCATATTCAAGTTTTAAACGTAATCTCTCTAAAGTTTTTTGAAGAGCAACTTTAATAAATCCAATCATTTGGCTTGTTTGTACATTCCATTTAAATACTCTTCTTCCAAGCTTAACATCTCTAGCAACATCATATGATATTAATGATAATTCATGCAATCTATGCAATAACTTCCTAACTTCTCTAATATCAATCTTAAGAATGTTTGCTATTTCTTCATCTGTTAACCATGGTTTTTTCATTAACAATTTAAAAATTTCAACAGCTCCTTTACCTGCTGCTAATTCTATAGTTTTTATAGCAGTAGGCTCATCTATAATAATAAGCAGAAAACATCACCTATTATATAATTAAGTTAAAATTAGGAAGAATATTTACTTTTTCATATTTAAAAAAATATTTAAAAAATTTTAGGATATAATATTATATGATATTGCTATGGATCTAAGTTTTTCTGCGAAAAAAGGCAATGTTTCTAATTCTGCTTCTATACCTTTTTCATTATTTGAAAATGATATTATTTTACTATATTTAAGAATATTTGATAAAATTGAGAAATTTTCTTTTAAATTTTCTAAGACTACATGAATTTTTACATAATTATTTGAAAGCATTAATGATAATTTATTAATTAAATCTTCAATATTTATTTTTTCAAGAGCTGAAATTGCTACATAAGGTAAATTTAAATTTGATAATTTTTCTTCTTTCTCCTTTAATTCTTCTATAGAAATTTTATCTATTTTATTTAATACTAGCAATATTGGAGTTTCAAAAACATTTATTTCTCTTAAAATTGAAAGTGAACAATATATTTTATTCAATATTTCTTCTATACTTTCTGAAATATCAACTATTAAAATTATTAAATCCGAGTAAGATATTTCTTCTAATGTTGAATGAAAAGCTTCAATTAATAATGTTGGCAAATTTTTTATAAAACCAATAGTATCTGAAATAAATACTGGTTTACCATCAATTTTAATCATTTTAGTTTTAGGTGAAAGTGTAGTAAAAAGTAAAGGGCTAATTTTTACTTCACTTTTAGTTAAAGCTTTAAAAAGCGTAGATTTCCCTGCATTAGTATAGCCTGTTATTGTTACAAGTGGTATTCCGTTAATTTTTCTTCCTTCTCTTAATCTTATTCTCCTTTTTCTTATAACCTCAAGTTTTTTATTAATTATAGCTATTCTTCTTTTAATATGAAGATAATAAACTTCAGCATCATACATTCCTAATCCATGAAAACCAGGTTGTTCACCTTTTTTAGCTAATCTAACTTTTTCTTTTACTCTTGGTAATTCGTACATTAATTCTGCAAGTTTTATTTGAAGTTTAGCTTCAATTGAAGAGGCATGTTTGGAAAATATTTCAAGTATAAGTCTTATTCGACTTATAATAGGAACTTGAAGAACTTTAGCTAAATTGTATTCTTGAACTGGTTTAATATCATTTTCAAAAATTACTTTTTCTATTCCAAATCTTTTTATAGCATCTTTTAGAATTTTAATTTTTCCAGGGCCAATATCATATTTTGGATGAGATTCCCTAACTTGAGTTAATTCATATACTACTTGATAACCAGCTGTTTTACATAATTCTTTTAATTCGGCTAAATTTGATTCTTCCCCTTTCTCTCTTCTATGCACTATTGCTACTTTCACTATTTTTTTCCTCCTCTATTTTTTTAATTAAATATCCAAGTGGAACAGTACTTGGATGTGGAGATTGAATATATGGCTTTAAAGTAGAAGGATGGAAAGTTTCTACTTTTTCAATAATTTTTATTTTTAAAAATTTCTCAAGTTTTCTAGCTAATTCAATTGGTGGTTTAAATGATCCTTGCTCAATTTTTTTTATTATTGTAAGTTTTTCTGAAATTTGTTTTGCTAATTCTTCTTGAGAAATTCCCATTTTTATCCTTGCATTACGAATTATTTCTCCATAATTTTCTACAAGATCTAAATCTTCACCTAATAGCAAATGTTCTTTTTTATTTTTTCGCTTTTTTTCCTTATTTGCCAACACTATTTTTCTTTATAATTATCAATATTTAAACTTTCAATAATTGAAAAAATAAAATAGTTTCTTTATTTTTAATATCTTAGGAATTAGAAAAATTAATTAAGCTTTTTAAAAATATTTTATAATCGATGTATAGAAGAAATCGATTAAGAATATAAAAAAGTGGATTATAATGAAATTTTATCTTGAATGTATTAATTGTAAGAAAAAATATGATGCAAAGAAAGTAATTTATAAATGCGATTGTGGAGGATTACTTGAAGTAAAATATGAAGATATAAAAATTTCTAAAAATTTTAAAAAGAGAAAAATTAATGTTTGGAAATATAAAGAATTCTTACCAATAATAGAAGAAAATAAGATTGTAAGTTTAAATGAGGGAGGTACGCCTTTATATTTTTGCCAAAGAATTTCTAAAGAACTTAATTTAAATATTTTTGTTAAAAATGAAGGGGCAAATCCTACTGGAAGCTTTAAAGATAGAGGTATGACTGTAGGTGTTACAAAAGCTTTGGAATTAAGAATGAGTAAAGTTGTTTGTGCTTCTACAGGAAATACTTCTGCATCTTTAGCTGCTTATGCTGCAAAAGCAGGAATTAAAGCATATGTTTTTATACCATATGGAAAAATTGCTTTAGGAAAATTGGCTCAAGCTTTAGTTTATGGAGCTGAAATAATTGCTATAAAAGGCAATTTTGATGATGCTTTAAAAAAAGCATTAAGTTTAAGTTCTAAAATGTATATTTTAAATTCAATTAATCCGTTTAGATTAGAGGGGCAGAAAACAATAGCTTATGAAATATTTGATCAATTAGGATATGTGCCAGATAAAGTAATTGTTCCAGTTGGGAATGCTGGGAATATTTCAGCTATATGGAAAGGATTTAAAGAATTTTATGAATATGGATTTATTAAAGAATTACCTAAAATGATTGGTGTACAAGCAAAAGGAGCAAATCCAATTGTAAGAATGCTTAAAAATAAAGAAGAATGCTTAAAACCAATTAAAAATCCTAAAACAATTGCAACTGCAATTAGAATAGGAGCGCCAGTAAACTGGCCTAAAGCAATTAAAGCTATAAAAGAATCTAAAGGAGAAATATTAGACGTTACTGATAAAGAAATAATTAATGCACAATATTTATTAGCAAGTAAGGAAGGCATTTTTGTTGAACCTGCTTCTGCTGCTTCTATAGCTGCTTTATTAAAACTTTCGAAAAAGAAATTTTTTGATAAAAAGGAGAGAATCGTTTGTATAGCAACTGGAAGTGGTTTAAAAGATCCTGATATAATTATAGAAAATTATAAAAATAAAATAAAAGTTATTCATTAAAAATAAAGAGTTAAGTACAAGTACCTATTCTTTTTTTATATAGAGAGGTTAAATATTTATGAAGAAATTATCTCCGCGAGAATTAAGAAGATTACAATCGAAAATGCTTCAAGGATTAGATTTAAAAAACTATGGCACAGCTAATGAGGTTATAATAAATTTTAATGATAAAAAAATAATTATAAAATCCCCTTCTATTACATCCATTAAATTAGAAGGTGAGCAAGTATTTCAAATAATTGGAGGAGAAATTTCTGAAGAAAAAATTGAGCTTCCTTTAGAAGAGGAGAAAGAAGAAGTAGTTTTAGAAATTAAAGAAGATGATATAATATTAGTAGCTCAACAAGCAAATGTTTCTATGGAAGAAGCAAAGAAAGCTTTACAAGAAACTAATGGAGATTTAGCTAAAGCCATTCTTTTACTAAAATCGAGAAAATGAAAAATGTAATTTATTTTAATTAAAATTTCTCTTTAATGATATCACTTTCATTTATTGCCCAATTTTGAAATATTTAAATATTATTTTTAAATAAAACTAGTTTGGTAATTGAAAATACGATCCATCTTTAATATATTTTAATAATTTTTCAGATTTGCATAATGGACATTTTTTAGAAAGGCTATAAGTTTTACATTTTTCACAGAAAAACAAATTGTAGCCAAAACTAACTATTTCTAAACTTGAAAATAAATTTTTCCTTTCAAAAAATTTTTGTATTGTTTCTATATCATCTACTGGAATATTTGTGTAGTGTCCACCTCTCAAATAAGTATGAAGCATAGCTTCCATTTCTAATCTTTTTTCTATATCAATTTCTTCTTCAGCAGGTATAATAAAATTTGAATATGTTAAATTTTCTCCTTTATAAGCAATTTGACTAACTTTTTTAATACCAAATTGTTGAATATCATTTAAAATAAATCTTTTCATTGGTTTTATGGAAGAAGTAGACGAAAGAAGGATTTCTATATTTTTTGAAGAATTTTTACGTGTAAAAGTATCAATCCATCTGAAGAATTTAATAAGATAATTCAATGAATCTTTATTTTCAGCAGGATTTCCATTTGTTAATGCTTTTATTGTTTCATAAACTCCTACTAAGGATATAGAAAAATTAATTTTTTCATTTATACCTTTATCAATCAATACTTTAGCTAAACTTAAAAATCCTTTATAGCATGTTTTAAAAACTTCTTCAACTTCGCTATGGAATTTTTCTTCATTCCCTTTACTTTCATAAAATATTCTTGGAATATTTATTGTGAAAGAACCATAAACATGTTCTCCAGAGTATATTGTGAAACCGCTTCCACCATAAAGTGCTTTTCTCTCATTCCTTCTAATAAGAAAATCTATTAAATTAATATTTTCTATTATTCCATCTTCTATTTTTATTTCTTCGAATGGTATCATAAATCTATATTTATCTATAAAATTTATTTTATCTGAAATTTCATTTTTTATTTTTTTAATTGTTTCTATTATTTCTTTGAAAAAATCCATTTTTTCATAAAAATTTTGATCCGTTAAAGAAATGAATAATCTAGGAGCTCCTTTTATTCTTTGAGATAATAAAAGATAAAATATTTTATAAAGATTCTTTTTAAAATTTTGTTCTCCAGAATTTTTATTTAAATCTAATAGAAAAGATGAAAAATTATTTATAGATTGTTCATAATCAATTTTTTCAGTTTCTTTATTAATATAAAATAAGAATTTCTCGATCGAAAAATTTTCATTAATGAAATTATTTAATAAATTAGAAGAATAAAATGCTCTATACGGTTTTACTAACCAAAAATCTAAATTGTCGATATTTATTTTTCCCGCTAAATGTGCATCAGCAACATTTCTTGGAAGAATTTCTAATAAAGTATATTCTCTTAAAACTGCTCCAGAAGTATCTTTTATTATATTATGAATTTCATTTATTGATATTGAATTTAATAATTTTGAAATATCATATAATGGCAAACCAACTCTAGTTAATTTATGACGGTATTTTTCATGCCCTAAATCTATTAATACAGCATTTGCAATTTCTCTAATAAGTGGTGCTGTAAGATATTCTATTTTTAAATTTTTAATTTTTTCATCTATTACATCGGCTACTTGTTTTGCTAAAGAAACTGGAGCACCAGCTTCTCTTACTAAAGCATTTATAATTTTATTTTTATCATAAACTTCTATTACAAATTGAGACTTTCTTACATATAAATGAGTAGTATCTATTTCTTCTATTTCTTCTAAAAATTTTAATAAAGTATCTCCTAAGCGAGTTATAGCATATAATTTTGTTTCATTATCAATAGTAATTATTCCTGTTTTCAATAATTTTTTTAAATGATAAGAAAATTTTCCAGCATCTTGACTTTTAGATAAACCAATAGCTTTCATTAAATCTGTATAACTTAAATTTTGATTTCTTAATGATTTAACAATTTTTAATCTTACAGGTGAAGATAAAGCATCTAAAATATTTGTTAAAAATTGAGATTTTTCGATTTTTTCTAATCGAAAATCTTTTATTTTTTATCCCTCCTTATCTTCACCATTTAAAAGATAACTTTTTTAACAACAAACAATTGTTTAAACTTTTATATTTAGAAATATATTTTTAGTTTATTTAAGTATTACTCCATATGCGTAATGGGGGGCCGTGGTCTAGCATGGTTATGATACCCGGCTCGGAACCGGGAGAAAATTTTCCCGAAGCCGCGAGTTCAAATCTCGCCGGCCCCATTTTTAAATAACCATTTTTTTAAAATTTTTTAATTTTCCTAAGAAAGTTCCATCTAAAAGAAAAATTTCACTTTCTTCTATTATTTTCTCATTCATTCTTAATAATGGACTAACATATTCATTTTTTTGAGTAACATTAATTGGAGTTCCTGAAAGAAAATCATTAAAAGCAGGCAAGATTATCATTTTAATTAATGGTTTTTTAATTTTCTTTTTATTTTTTATCATTAATTTTTTTAAAATTTTCTCTCTTTTTAAAAAAAATTTTATCCAAACTTTTTGTCTAAAAGAAAAACCAAATGATGTTTTAAATTGTATTGTTGGATGAATATGAGCAAGAATTATAGTATCAGCTTCAAGCAATATTTTTTTAGACGGCCATGCATGACCATGTATTAAACCAATTTTTTCATTATTCTCTATCAATATTCCTTGGCTTGAATAAAAAAATATTTTTGATGGAATAAGTTTTTTAATATTGCCATCATGATTTCCAATTATTAAATTTATTCTATCAACTTTTTCATTTATTGATTCTATTAATTCTGGAAGAATTTTCCATTCAAATTTAGATGCTTTAGGGATATTATGTTTTAAATCCCCTAAAATAAATATTTCATTAGGAGAAGTTTTTTCTATAAGTTTTAAAAAATTTTGCGAAATTATTTTTGATTGAGGAGGAATTCTAATACCTAATTCATATAATTCGTATTCAAATCCTATATGCAAATCTGCTACTAAAAGTATTTTTCTATTTTTTATATTTAATATTGAAGCTGGCTCATTTTCTACTATTTTTAACATACCAATCCATTATAATTTTTTATATTCATGATTATTATTAAATATTTGAGAATATGGAGAAAAATGAAAACGATCTAGAAGAATTAAAGAAAAAATATGGAGAAAAATATATTGAGGCAATTAAATGCGTTAAAGAAAAAAGAGTAAAGAAATATATTTTTAAGCCTAGTAATATTAATTTTTGGATAGTAGTTGGATATACAAGAGATTATCTTGTTTTACCAGAAGTAAATTTTTGCTCATGTAATGATTTTTTCTTTCATGTTTTAGATAAAAAATATGATTTATGTTATCATATATTAGCAGTTAAAATAGCTTCAAAAAATAATCTTTATGAAGAAATAATAGAAGAAGATGCATGGTATGAAAAATTAATTAAGGAGTGGAAAGCATAATTTTTTAAATAATTTAAAAAAGAGGAAAGAAAATGACAATAAGTGATTTTTTCAACACCACTTACTTTGGTTTATATGGATTAATCATTTTAGTTTTTATATTAATAATTATATATATTTTCTATACTTCCAGAGGAGAAGCTTAAAAACAATAAAGTAGTAGGATAAATAGAAATGAAAAATTATGAGGAAATCATTTCTTTAATAATTAATAAGAGGAAAGATTTAACAAGAGAAGAAATAGAGAAAAAAATAGAAGAAAAAATTCGTGAAAGCCGTTTTCTTAATAAACTTGGAGCAGCACTTATTCTAGCTGAAGAATTAAATATTTTTCCAGAATATAATATTGAAAAAATTGAAGAAGAAACTTTAACAACAAGAATAATAGATTTAGTTTCTGGATTAAAAAATGTTGCAATTATTGGAAGATTGCTTTTTATAACTCCTTTAAGAAAAATTGGTCAACATTCATATATTTTTGGAAAAATTGGAGATAAAACAGGAAAAATTAATTTAATTTTATGGGATGAAATTGCTTTAAATGTAGAGAAATTAAATCTTAAGCCTGGAGATATTATTAAAATAGAAGGTGGGTATGTAAAACAAAGATTTGATAGATTAGAAATAAATATAGGAAAAAATGGAAAAATAGAAAAATTGGAAGGAGAATATGAGCAACCAGATATATTATATCATGTTCTTCCACTTAAAGAAGTTATAGATAAAGATGGAATTTTCGATATAAAATGTACAATTAAATCTATTGAACCATTAAGAACTGTTAATATAAAAAATGAAGTGGTAAATTTAAGAGAGGCAATTATAATGGATGATTCTTATGAGACAAAATTGATTGCATGGAGAGATAAAATAGATATATTCAATGATATCAAATTAAATGATGAAGTAGTTTTATTTGAAGTAAAAATGAAAAAATCTGAAGTGCATACAACCAATAATACATTTATAATGAAAATCGATTCTAAAAATAAAATAGAGGAAATAAAAGAAGAAAAATATGAAATAGTTAATAATTTAAAATTAAGGATTGTTGAAATAATTGATCATGGAATGAATATTAAGAATATTCTTGGTTATGATGGAAATAAAATTATAAGAATTAAATGTTTTTTAACAAAAAATTTAGATATTAATAAAGATGATATCATTTTTATAAAAAGAGGAATAAAGAATATTAAAGGTAATAGGGAAGAAATTATTATTGAGAAAGAGAAAGATTATTTAATTCTTAGAAAAGATATGGAAGATCTTCCATATTATAAAGCAAATGAATATACTCCAGATAATATTACTAAAGAAGAAAATGATATCATTATATATGGTTTTTTAAAATCAAAGTCTCCATTAGCGCTTGTTGAAACAAAATATGGATTAGTTGAAAAAATTTATTTCTGGATTTCAGGAAATGAGAAAATAATTAGTGGTATTGCTTGGCGTGATAATGCTTTAAAAATAAATCAAATAAATATAGGAGAGAAAATAAAAATTAAATGGGTTAATATAAAAAAGAGATTTAAAGATTTTGAAATAGAAGTTACTTCAGATAGTGTGATTGAAGTAATTAAGTAATCTTATTCTTTATTTTTAATTCATTTTCATACTCTTTAATAACATCTTCAAATATATTAAGGCCTATTTCAAGATATTCTTCTTCTATATTAAGTGGAGGTGCTATTCTAAAAGTAGAAATACCGCAACTAATTATTGCTAATCCTTGTTTAAAACATCTCATCATAATTTCTTTAACTTCTTTTCTACCCGGCTTTTTAGTTTTTTTATCAACTACTATCTCAACACCTATCATTAACCCTTTTCCACGCACATCACCAATTAATTCATATTTTTCTTCCATTTCTTTAAGCCTTTTTAAAACATTTCTTCCAAGTTTAGTAGCGCGTTCTAAAAGATTTTCATTCTTTACAACTGAAATTGTTGCTAAAGCTGCTTCACAAGAAACAGGATTTCCTCCAAAAGTTGTTGCATGACTCCCAACTTCCCAATCCATTATAGACTCTTCTGCTACAGTAGCACCTAATGGTAATCCAGAAGCTAAAGATTTTGCAATACAAATAATGTCTGGTGAAATATTATAGTGTTCTATTGCAAACCATTTTCCAGTTCTACCCATTCCAGCTTGTATTTCATCATCTATAAGCAATATATCATATTCATCAGCTAATTTCTTTAACTTTATAAAATAATCATCTGGTGGAAATATGTATCCACCTTCCCCTTGAATAGGTTCAAAAACTATTGCAGCAACTTCCTCTGGTGGAACATATTTTTCTAGTACATATTCTTTTATATAATCAACACACCATAAATTGCATTCAGGATATTGTTGTTTGAATGCGCACCTATAACAATAAGAGAAAGGAACATGAACTACATTTGGCATAAGTGGAGAAAAATATTTCCTTTGAACAGGTTTACTTGCAGTTAAACTTAAAGCTCCTATGGTCCTTCCATGAAAACTATTAATAAAAGCTATGAAATATGGTTTACGTGTATGCCATCTTGCCATTTTTATAGCAGCTTCAATTGCTTCGGTTCCACTATTTCCAAAATAAACTCTCTTTTTGAAAGAACCTGGAGTTATTTTACAAAGTTCTTCAGCAAGTGTTACAGCATTTTCAAAATAAAAATCTGTTAATGAATAATTTAGAAATTTTTCTATTTGTTTTTTAATCCTTTCAATCACGTATGGATGACTATGCCCCACATTAGAACAAAGTATTCCAGAATTAAAATCTATATATTGATTTCCATCAACATCTTCTACTATACTTCCTTTTCCAGATTTTACTACAAGTGGATAATATCTTGTAAAAGATTGAGAAATTACTTCTTCATCTCTTTTTAAAATTTCTTTAGCAATAGGTCCTGGAGGTGGAACTTTAATATTTGGATATTTCATATAAAATCACCATTTTTTATGGAATCTATATTGAGAAGTGGTTTAAATTCTTTAAGATAAAAACATTTAATGTGTAACTATAATTTCTATATAGCTAATATATTTTTTTCCTCCATTTTCTAATATTTTTTCATCACTTCCAATAGAAATTTTCTTAATAATAGCATCTTTCATAAAGCTTTTTCGAAGAGATTCAACAACAGCTATGCATTTTGGAATTTCTTTTCCCCTTGCTCTAAAAATAACTTCCTTTTTTCCTTCATTAAATAAAGTTATGCATGCTGTAATATAGCGATCTATTGGTTTACGACCTATAGCTACAATATTATTTTTTACTTCTTCTTCATTAGACATTTTTCTATAATTTTAAATTACTTTTTTCCTTATAAAAATGTTTCTATTATTTTTTTAAAGTAATTCCTGAAGATGGAACTTTAAATACATTGTGTTTTATAATTATTTATTTTATGAAAAACTTATTAATAATAGATGAATGAAGTAAAAGAAAATAAAATAATTGACGAATTAGAAGTAAAAATAATTAAACTTTTAGAAAATAAACCCATGAGTGCAGCGGAATTAAGTTCAGCTTTAAATGTCTCAAAACCTTCAATTTATGTAAGAATAAATAAATTACTTTCAAAAGGGGTTATTGTAAAAAAGAGAATTGAGAATAAAGTTGTTTTTTGTTTATCAAAAATTCCTGAAGAAAAGCATGAAGAAATAAAAAGTATTGAAATTAAGCATAAAATTGAGATAAGAAATATTTTAGAAAAAACAATAGTATACACTCTTATATTTATAGGAATAATAATATTTTTTTATACAATTTATAGTGCTATAGAGAAAAGTATGCCTTTAAGAATAATAGGTGGACTTATCATCGCATTTCCATTATGGATAATTGCTTTATGGTTAAAAGGTAAATTTAAGATGAGTTAAATATTGTTAAGAAAAATTAAGATAATTTAATTAAAAATATTCTATTTTTAACAATTTTTAAGGAACGTTAAGCTATTTTTTAAAAAAATGCTTTACGATATGAATAAATTTTAGAAATATTAATTAAAAATTAATGAAAAAGAGTTTATCGAAAGAAAAATTTGATATAATGTTGGATGAAGAAAGTATAAATTTCATAAAGAAAATGTTACCTTTTACTACAATATTTTTAATGATTTTTATTTTTATATTATTTATTCCTTTTATAACAATTGCAATTTTTTTATTACCAATAATAGCAATTTTATCACTTTTATCAAAAAGAATTAGAAAAAGTATAGCAAATTTTTTAAAATTACCATTTATCTTTTCATTTAAAATAGCTCTTTTCATATCTAGCTTATTTTCAAAAAATAGAATGCAAATAATTAATAAATTTATTAAAGATAGTTTAGAATTGAATAATTTCTCTTTTAATAATAAAGTTAAAGCAGATTTATTTTTAGGATATAGATGGGTTGGCAAATCTTTTTTTGGATACTTATCAAAAACAGGAATTACTTTTGAAAATCTTGAAAGAGGTATAACAATTTTTGGATCTTATGGTTTGAATATTATGCGTAAAATAATTAAAGAAGCTGCTATGAAGAGAATTGGAATAATCATTTTTGATTCATCTAATATTATTGGAGTTCCTAAGAATATTGCTTCAATCAAAGTTTATAATATTGGTATTGATACTTTAATTAATCCAATGGATGCAAAACCATTGCCTTTAAAAATTTGGACAAATATTTTAGCAATGGCTATTTCTGTTGCATGCACATTGGATATTGAAGAAGCAAGTTTATTAGCAGATTTCTTTTATAATCAATACGAATATGAAAATATATTAAGAGTTGATCAAGTGAATATATGGAGTGATGGTTTAAATAGATTTTTTGAAAAAAGGAGAGCAGATATTTTAAAAGCAGATATTAAAAAACTTTTATTAACAAAAATTTTTTCTGATGAGGGAAAAAATATTCTAAGCTTTTTACCAAAAAAAGGGGAAATAATATGTTTAAGAGTTGGTGGAATAGATAGAGAACAAAAAACTTTCCTTTTAATATTATTTATAGGTATATTGTACCAAGTTTTAAGAAAAGAAAGGGAAAAGATTCTTATGGTTATAGATGAATTGCAAAATCTTTTACCTCAAATACATCTTTTACCGTATGACTATAGACCTGTAATGGAAAGATTAATGTATATGCTTAAAGAAGCTTCAAAAAACATTAGTTTATTATTGCATACTTCTGCAACATGGATAGCAAACTACGCTTATAGTATAACTCCAAATTTAATAATAACGACGATTGAAGACCCATACATTGCAGATGAAGTATCTAGAGTATTTGCATTAGGAAGAGGGGGAGAAAATTTTATACTAAAACTTTCACCTCAAGAAAGTATAGTAAAAGTAATGACGCATGAAGGCATGAAAACTTTCTTAATGCTTACACCAATAACAGATTTTAATATAGATATAAGTAAAGAAGACATATTTGAAGAAGAAATAGGAGAAAATGTTACATTTCTTAAAAAAGAATTCTTTAATAAAGATGAATTAGCGTATAAAATTATGAAGCTTATATATCAATTAAAAAATATAAATATAGCAACAATTCAAGCATATCTTTCAGACAAATATGAATTAAATGATATAAAAGAATTAATCAAAGAACTTATTAATAAACAATATATAAAACAATCTTCAATTAATGAAGAAAAATTAGAAATAACCGAGAAAGGGTTGTTTGCAATTGATGAATGGGAAGAAAGAAAATTTGTAAAAAAGAAAGAAGATGTTAAAGAAGAAGAAATTTATTTAAAAATTAATGAGAAAATTGTCAAAAAATTAGTTGAAGCAGAGAAGAAATTTTCACATCAAGAATGGTGTCAATCGATTATTCTATGTTACAATTTGATTAGGCATGCAATGATATTATTAATTTCAGATCCGGAAAAAACTAGATGGAAAAAATTTAAAGCATTATATGAAACTTTATGCATTGAAGGCCTAAAACCAATGGAGTTAGAAGATGTTGAATGGTTAGAAGAAATAAAAAATAAAGCTGAAAAAGCAGATTTAAGCATAGGGGAAAAAGAAGCTGAAAGGGCATTAAAAATTGCAAAAAATGTTTTATTAAGTATTTTAAGGAGGAAAAGAAAATGAGATATATTTCTACAGGTTGCAAAATTTTAGATAAATTAATGGGTGGTGGATTTTTAGCAAGCGCAATAAATCTTATTTATGGAGATCCTGGGAGTGGAAAAACAACAATAATACTTCAAACAATTCTCAATTTATCTAAGAATTGTGAGGGGGAATTTTTCTATTTAGACACAGAACAAGGTTTTCATGAATCTCGATTATTACAAATGGCTAAAGCTCTTAATATTGATCAATCAATTTTAGATCGTATGTATATAACTCGTGTAGATAGTTTAAGTGAACAACATAAAACTATTATTCATAAATGGGAAGAAACAATAAAGAATGAGGGGCTTCAACCATTAGCTTTTATAGTTGATAGTTTTGTAAATCAATATCATAAACAGCTCTTGGCTACAAAAACTTCTTTTTTAGCAAGTGAAGCTAGAGAATTACAAGGTAAGCTTGCATATCAAGCTGGAAAGTTGATGAGTTTGGCTATAAAGTATGATGTGCCTGTTATTCTTGTTTCATGGACTAAAAGTGCTGCATACAAAACATTTTTAGATAGAGAAAGAAACAAAATGTTAAAAAAACAAGAGTTATTAGATTTAGAATTGGGTTTTGATGCAAAAAGATTTGAAGTAATTGGTGGCAGTCATCTTGAATACATAAGTAAAACAATATTAAGATTATTAATTTTGAAAGATTATAAACGTCTTGCAATTTTAGAAAAACATATAGCTATGCCTACCCCTAAAGTAGTAAAGCTTAAAATGACTGAAGAAGGCTTTGTTGGGGATGATGAGAAAATATATGAATTAAATGATTATTGGAGAAAAATAATTCAAGAAACATAGAATCGGATAAAAAAGGATTGTAGAAAGTACAATTCGTCTATTTTAAGCATTTCACTTCTAAATTTAAAAATGTAATCCTCCTTTTGTTTTTATTAGAATTTTTACTACTTTTTAAATTTTTTAATAAAATTTTTAATATGATAATTTTCTAAATCTTAAGTTATTAAATAAGTTTAGAAAAAGAAAAACCTTAGATTTTTAATAAATAAAAATTCTAAAAAGGAATATTATAAAAGAGAATCAAAAAATCCAGAAAAGTTTATAAGTTACTATTAAGCATTCAAAACAATGAACGAAAGACTCATAGTATGGGTACCTAGACTTATCACAATTATAGCAATTATAGCACCTCTAACATTCTACTATTTCACTTCAGGATCTCTATCGAATTTCATTATGCCAGTTTTAAACCCTCCTCAAGAATTTATATCCTTTGACCCAAGCTCAATTCGTATAATCTCAATAAATTATACTACTACTGATGGAAGATACTTATTGAATGTTGAATTGTTTAATAGTGGGAATAATAAGGTTGGTTTAAATAAATTGTATGCAAGGATAACTGTTCCTTCATCAAATATTGATGGAAAAATAATTCTTCAAGCTCCATTTATTTTAGAATCTGGTGAGAAGGAGAGCGTACATATCTTGTTCTTATTAGAGAAAGGCTCTATCGAAGATCTTATGATAATTCTTGAAAAAGGATCTCCTGTTAATCTTTCAGGGAATGTCACTTTGATCTTAAATTCAATTGAAATTCCATTCGAATTCTCGATAAGCAATTTTAGATTTCCGAAGTGAAAAAATATGGAGAAATTTAGAATTTTATATCTAATTAGTGGAATTATTTTCCTAATAATATCTATAGCTGGTGGTGCTTGGTGGGAATTAATTGGTGGTGAAGTTTCTAAACCATTTTTATACATTGGATTTTCTCCATTTGACTTTAAGTTCGAGATTTTAGGTTTGGAGTTCCTTAAACCACCACCTTTAATAATTGGATTGTTTTTATGCGAAAGATTGCTTGCTATAATTGGTTCAATCACTATAATTGCTGGCTCATTGTTATATAAAAAAACATGGTCACAACGATTATTTAATCTCAGACCATTTATAATGCCAGTATTATTTATTGTTTTAATCTTGATTGGCATTACTATAATAATATCTTCAGCACAACAATACATACCTATTGTAGCTGAAGTTTTACCAAACTTAAATGATGCATTAATGCCATATTCAAGCCAATATCTAACTATAAACCTTTATCCAATATTGTATATTGATGCTTCTTTAAAAATCAAAACATTATCTCAATTTACATTTAAATTTTGGATGGCTCTATTTTCAGGATTGCTTTGTTTAGTAGCATCGACTATACGTAGAAAAGAAGCTAAGAAATAAACATTCTTTAAAAAATTCTGAAAAGATGATGCAAATATACATTAGATAATTTTTATCTAAATATTTATATCTAAATCTAAAAAATAGAAAATTAAAAATTTACTTTCAAATTTCCATTTATATTTTTAAAACTTTATATAACACCGTTATATTTAATTTCTTGAGGAAATATGCCTAAAATATCTATCATACTAGCATCTGAAAGATTAGATAAAATTTATCCAGCAATAATACTTGCAACTAGTTCTGTTGCCTTAGGATGGAATGCTGAAATATTTTTCACTTTTTGGGGTTTGCTAGCTTTAAAGAAAGGACATGAAACTAAAAATGTAAGCTTAGATTATAATGAATATAAAGAATCTTTAATAAAAATGATAGAATTAGGTAAAATTCCAGAATGGAAAAGTATGCTTAAATCTTTTAAAAATACTGGTAGACTTAAAATTTATGCTTGTTCAACTACTATGGATTTATTTAAAATTAATAAAGAAAATCTTGAAGATTTTGTAGATGATATAGTTGGTGCTCCAACTTTCCTATCTAAAGCTAAAGATTCTGAAATAAACTTATTTATTTCTTAAAAAATAAAAAGTGAATAAAAATATGAAAGTAGATTTAGTAATTGATGCAAGATTTAAGTTTTGTCCAGGACCTTTATTAGCATTAGTTGAAGCAATTAGTAAAGCAGAATCGGGTCAAATAATTAAGCTTTTAGCTACCGATCCAGCTGCCCCTTCTGATATAAAAGAATGGGCTTCTAATGTAGGACATAATATTTTAAAGATTGATAAAAATGAAGATGTATATGAAATATATGTGGAGGTTAAATAATAATGTCAAGTGATGTAATTAAAGATGTAAGATCTCTTTTAGAATCTCATGGTAAACCTAAAAAGGAAGTATACCTTGATTCAGAAAATTCTGGATTAATATTTCCTGAAGCTTTAGAAGCTTTAATTGAAACTTACAAAAATATTGGATATGGTCATCCATCTATAACACATAAAATTGGATGGGAATCTTACGAGAAACTTTATGAATCAAGTAATATATTAGCTAATGTTTTAAATTGTAATCCTGAAGAAATAATATATACTCATAATGGTACTGAAGCAAATAATTTAGCTATCTTAGGATTAGCAGAATCTTATAAAGAGAGAAATAAAATACTTGTTTCAAGCATAGAGCATTTAAGTGTGATTTTTCCAGCCGAGCATCTTCAAAAATATGGATATAAAGTTATTAAAATTCCAGTAGATAAAGAAGGATTTGTAAATAAAGATTTTATAGATAAAAATATTGATAAGGATACTCTTTTAGTAAGCATAGCAGCTGTAAATCATGAAATAGGAACAATACAAGATTTAAAAGCAATAGTTGATATAGTAAAAGATAAAAATCCAGAAACATTTATTCATACAGATGCTTGTGATGCTTTTGGAAAAATTAAAATAGATTTAAGAAAATTGAATGTAGATTTGGCTTCTTTCAGTAGCCATAAAGTTTATGGACCAAAAGGTGCAGGAGCACTTTATGTAAAAGAAGGAATAAAATTAGAACCTATAATATATGGACAACTTAGTACTCAAAAACTTTGGCCAAGTTTAGAAAATATTCCTTCCATATTTGGTTTTTCTAAAGCAATTAAAATTTTATATTCTAATTTTGAATTTTATAATTCAAAAATGATTAATCTTAGAGATATGCTTATAAAAAATATAATTGAAAAAATAGATTATGTGTTTTTAAATGGTCCAAAAGGGAATAAACGTTCATCTGATAATGCTAATTTAAGCTTTCTATATTGTGAGGGTGAAGCATTAACTGTTGAGCTTAGCTTAAATGGAATATATGTTTCAAGTGGAAGTGCTTGTACAAGTAGAGTTTTAGAGCCAAGCCATGTTCTTTTAGCTATAGGAAGAAAGTATGAAGAAGCGCATGGAAGTTTATTAATGAAAGTTACTCCTTTTCATAATGAAGAAGATATAAAATATGTGATTGAGAAAATGCCTGAAGTAGTATCTAGAATACGCTCAATTAGTCCAATTAAACCTGGAGATGAGAAAAATGTCTAGTAGAATTCCTTTACCATATAATCCTAAAGTTTTGGAACTTTTTAGAAATCCTAAGAATTTAGGTAAAATGGAAGATGCAGATGCTTCAGCTGTAGCTGGAAGTATAGCTTGTGGAGATATGATTGCAATATATCTTAAAATAGATAAAAATACTCAAAAAATAATTAAAGCATCATTTGAAAGTTATGGTTGTGCAGCAAATATAGCTGCTTCAAGCATACTGACTGAGATTATTAAAGATAAAACATTAGAAGAAGCTTGGCAAATTTCTTGGAAAAGAATTTCAGATGAGCTTGGAGGACTCCCAGCTGTCAAATATCATTGTGGAATACTTGCTGTAGGAGCCTTAAGAAGAGCCATAAGAGCATATTTTAAGGATAAACCTAAGCCAAAATGGTTACCAGAGGAACTTACACAAGATGAGAAACATGCTCTTGAAGAAGAGCAACTTATAGAGATCTTATCACGTAAAATTGAGAGAATTAAAGAGAATTATTAATATTATTTTTTACATTTCAATTTCAATAGGCTTTAAGCGTCTTACAAAGAATTTTCTTATTTCTTCAGCAAAAAGAATAACTGGAGGAAATATAAATAAGAAGAGCCAATCATATAAACTTAATGGAACAGTATTGAATATATGTTGCAATGGTTGAAAATAAATTATAAATAAAGTTATAATAATTTCACCAAGAATACCAAAAAATATCCATTTATTAGATAGAAAACCAACTTTAAATATCGATGTCCTACTTGTTCTACAAGCAAAAACATTACCAATTTGAGACGTAACTATACTTGCAAAAGCCATAGTTGTGCCTTTTTTATATAAATAATCATTCATATTCAAGAAATGCCCAAAATACCATCCTCCAGATATCCATGTTGTAATTGCACTAATCATGCATGCAAAAGCTTCTATTATTCCAAGGAAAAATGAACGTGCTATCATTCCTAAATCCAATAACCTTTCTTTCTGGCTTCTTGGTGGTTGCAACATTAAAATTGGTTTAGGATATTCAACTCCTAATGCTAAAGCTGGTAAAACATCTGTTCCTAAATCAATAGCTAATATTTGCATAATTGTAAGAGCGAGAGGAATTTTAAATAATACAAAAGCAATAAATGGAATTAACTCTGGCCAATTTGAAGAAAGAATGTATGTGGTAAATCTTTTTATGTTTCTATATACACCTCTACCTTCTTCAATAGCATTAACAATTGTAGCAAAATTATCATCAAGCAATATTATATCAGCTGACTCCTTTGCTACATCCGTGCCTGTAATACCCATAGCAATCCCTATATCTGCTGCTTTTAATGATGGTGCATCATTTACTCCATCCCCAGTAACAGCTACGATTTCACCTTTCTTTTTAAGAAGCCTTACTATTCTAAGCTTATGTTCTGGAGTAATTCTGGCAAAAACTACTCCATCATTGTTTAATTCTTTTAATAATTCTTCATCACTTAATTTATCTAAGTCGGCTCCTGTAAAAACTTTACATTTATCATCTTTTATTATTGATGTTTGTAAAGCTATAGTTTTAGCTGTTAATTCATGATCTCCAGTAACCATTATTATTTTAATTCCTGCTCTCCTAGCTTTTTCAATAGCTTCTTTAACTTCTGGTCTAGGAGGATCGTACATTGCCATTAATCCAATAAAAATAAGGTCTTTTTCTATATTTTCAATTGTATATTCATAAATATCTTGAGGTATTTCCTTATATGCAAAAGCAAGAACCCTCAATCCTTCCTTTGCAAATTCATTTATTTGTGAAACTATTTTATCTTTATAATAAGATGAAAGTTCTTTATTTAGTCCTTCAATTAAAATATATTTACATTTAGATAAAACCTCAATCGGTGCTCCTTTAACATAAACTACTTTTTTATCATTTGCATTATGGATTGAGCTCATCATTTTTCTAATTGGATCAAAAGGTATCATATGAATACGTGGTTTTTTTGCTAAAGCTAAATTAATATTAAAATCAAGTTTTTGAGAAGCAATAAGTAAAGCAACTTCAGTGGGATCTCCAATAGCTTCCCATTTAGACTTTTTATCAGATGGAGGAATTAATTTTGCATTATTGCAAAATGTTGCTGCTTCAAATAATAAATTTAATTCTGGCAAATCATTTATTGATATTCTTTTACCATTTAAAATAAAGTCTCCACGAGGTTCGTATCCAATACCTGTAACTTGCAAAACTTTATTGTTTATCCATATTTTTGTTACAGTCATTTCCCCCTTTGTTATTGTTCCAGTTTTATCTGTACATATTGTTGTAACACACCCCAATGTTTCTACAGCTGAAAGACGTTTTATTAAAGCATTTTTACGCGCCATCCTTCGAATACTCATTGCTAATGAAACAGATATTGTTGCTTGTAAACCTTCCGGAACACATGCTACCATTATTCCAATTCCAAATAAAAAAGCTTCAAGTAAACTAATTTTTAATAGAATCCCAATAATGAAAAATATTGTACCAATTATTATTGCCATTATTGATATTGTTTTAGCAGTTTTAGAAATTTCCTTTTGTAAAGGGCTCGACTCTTCTTTAATAGTTTGAGCAAGGTTAGCAATCGAACCAAATTTAGTCCTCATTCCAGTTGAAAATACTATAGCTTTACCATGACCAGACACAACTGTTGTTCCCATAAGTATGATGTTTGGTATATCTGTCCAAGGTACATTCTCTTCCAAAAATGGTTCAGCACTTTTTGCTTGAGGTGCAGACTCACCTGTTAAAGTTACACTACTAACAGTAACTCCAAAACTTTCAATTAAACGAGCATCAGCAGGTACACGATCTCCTTCTTCTAATATAATAAGGTCTCCTGGAACAAGCTCACTTGCTTGTATTTTCTTTTCTATTCCATCCCTACATACTCTTGCGTAAAGTGGCATAATTTTCTTTAATTCTTTAATAAGCTTTTCAGCTTTATATTCTTGTAATAATCCTACAATAGCATTAATGATAACTATTAATATAATGGCTACACTAAGTTCTATCATATTTAGAATAGCAGCAAGTAAACTTGCAATAAGTAATAATATTGCAAATAAACTTTTAAATTGTTCAAAAAATCTTATGATTATTGATTTTTTCTTAAATTCTTTTATAATATTAGGTCCATATTCTTTTAATCGTTTTCTTGCTTCTAGTTCGCTTAATCCATTTTCTGAAGTATTTAGTTCCCTGAGTACTTCTTTGGTTGATAACATATAGATTTTCGTATGATTCTCTTTTGCTATCTTTGTGCTCATTTCCATTTCCCGGCTTTATTTTCATGGTTTAAGCTCCAATATTTTTGTTGAGATCACTGTTTTTATAAGCTATTATATAAGGATTAATAAAAAATAAATTATTTTTAATCATGATTATGTATATTACATAAAATTCGATTTTTATTTAAAATTCTATTATCTATTTTAAGCTTATGATTAATAATTATAAATTAATCATGATAAAATTATACAATTCTTAATTTATAAAACAATGATAACTATTAATATAAAAAGAATTTTTGAAATTAAGAGAAAAAATACTTAGTAGAAATTATCATAAAATAATAATCCCTAAGATAATGATTCGTAAGTTTTTCTTATTTTCTTTGGGTTAACTATAGTTTCCCATACTTCTTTTCCTTTAAGAAAGTTTTTAACAGCATTAATAGCCGAGTAATCCATACATTTTATTGCATACCGTGTTGCATACGCTATATGAGGTGTTATGAAAACATTATTAAATTTAAGCAATGGATGATCTTCATTTATTGGTTCATCTTCAATAACATCAAGAGAAATATACCCTATTTTTCCACGTTTTAAATTCTCAATAAGTGCAGCATTATCTATAATTGCCCCTCGGGCCGTGTTAATTATAATAACTCTATCTTTCATTATCTCAAATTCTCTTTTTCCAATCATATGATATGTTTCTGATGTAAGCTCCGCATGAATTAGTATTACATCAGATTTTTGTAGAAGATCATTAAAATTATTCATATAATGAAAGCCTGCTTCTTTTATTTTCTCTTCAGGGATATAAGGATCATAGATTAAGATTTTCTTTGCATTAAAACCATTTTTAAGTATATGAGCAACTCTTGATCCAATCCAGCCAAAACCTATTATTCCTATAGTTAAATCTCTTATATTATTAGTGAGAAAATCTATAGAAACATATCCTTTTCTCCACCATTCTCCATTTTTTACCCATTTATCAGCTTCTCTAAGCTTCCTTAGAGCAGTAAGCAAAAGAGCTATTGTGTGCTCTGCTACAGCTTCAGCTTCACACCATCCTGGAACTCTTGCAACAAGCACTCCATGTTCCTCAGCAGCTTTTATATCAACATTATCATACCCTCTACCATTAACAAAAATCATTTGAACATCTTTATTTCTTTCAAAGAATTCTGATGTGAATTTTGGTTTTAAGATTTCAGTAATAACAATTTGAAAATTAAGAAGTTGATTTGCAAGCTCTATAGGATTATCTGAACCATACAATATTTTGACTTCACCAAATTTTTTCAATTTCTCAATAGCATCAGTATAAATACCAAAAAGTTCAAGACCTTTATATCTTACAATAGCTATCCTAATTTGCAATTGTACCACCCATTTTTTATAAAAAATTTTAACTTAAAATATATTATATAATTTTTCTAAATTTACTTTTTCAAATAAAATTCTTATTCCCAACCATATGCACGCATTATATACGGTGTAATGAATGTTTCTATAATTCCTGCTATGATGAACAATGGAATTAACCCAAGCATTATGTAAATTGTTCTTCTTAAAGCTTGATGAAATTCAATGTTAGAACTTAAGTTACCTTGCTTTAAAGCCTTAAGAAAATCAAACCCTAATCTTAATCCAACAGAACCAGAAATTATAAAAGCAGGAAGCTCTATTATTCCATGCGGGAGTATTGCTGCCATGAGTAAAGTTAAGTTTTGAATAATATCCATAATTACCCCTAAAATGAAACCATTAAAAAATAGTGTTGTTAAAACTGGAATAATAAATATCACACCAGAAAGAGCTGTAGCTAGTGAAACTTGCCAATTATGAAAAGATATGTCGAGAGCAAGAAAAGGCAAACCATACGTGGCTTTAAATAAGGGATTCATTTTTCCTGGTACATATCCTAATGCGTAGAAAATTTGTCTAATGCCAGAATATGAAATCCATTCTCCAATTAATACTCCTAAAGAAAAAGCAACTATTGAAAAAATATGGAATATAATATTCTTAGGTTTAGTTAGAAAAATGATGAGTTCATTTAATCCTTTCTTAATTTTTTCTAATCCTATTTTCAAAATATATGAAAAGAAATCTTTTAAAAATGAAATATTGATAGAATATGAAATAATAATAGAATTAGGTTGTGATTTAAGGAAAATCGCAGTCTTAAGTATATGAAAAATTGGAGTTAGAATAAAGCTTAAGATAAGTGCTATGATTGATGAAATTTGAATAGCAAGTAAGCTTGCTATAAATGAAATAACGCTTATAAATATTAAAGATAATACTCTAAAAACACAGTATGCTAATGTATCAATAGGAAGCTCTTTACATACCATTATACTTCTCCTTATTGCGGCAAATCCATAAAGACCATTCATAGCTACAGGATAAGCATAAAGAGTTAATAATGTAAAAATTAGTGTGAAAATTAATGCAATTAATATAAAACCTACCCATAAAAAGAGCTTATTAAAAAATGATGGATACTTTAATTGATCTAAACCTATAGTTGATAAATGTAGAATATCAAAAAATATCCAAGTAAGCACTAAAAATATTGGCCCATATTTTATAATTTCAACTACTAATACTGTCCAAGTCATTTTAGTCCATTTTAATTTCATTTCTTCTAACACATTTGATATTGAAAGTGTACCATTTCTTAATAAATGAAGATAAGAGCCATATTCTGCAGAATTTAAAAAACCACTGGCTATAATAGAAGCTAAAAAAAATGTAAATGCTGCTATAATGAAAGTAATTATAATTTTTGGAATAATTAAAGAAAATAATGAAAATAATGTTGAGAAATCACTAGCTATAAGTGCATTTGCAATCTCATTTAGAATGTTTGTTGCAGCAAGTTGGGATAAAGAAAATATAAGAGTAATAACTATTATAGATTCTTTTAAAACTTCAACAGCACTACCTAGCATTATAGGGAATATTGATGATGGGTTTAATCGCCAAAGCCAATATGATATACTAAATAAGTTTTCCAACTTAGTTTGCTTATCTAGTAATTGATATGAACGTAAAAAAGGTTCCGGCATTGAAGAATCATTCATATGAGAAAAATTCTTTTAAGAATATTTAAGTCTTTATCTTTAAATAATTATATTCTCATTTTTCTTAAATTAAAATTTTTAATATTAATTTGTCAAAAATAAAAAAATATTAACATAAAATTTAATAAAATCGAAGAATTAAATATCTTATCATAATACTTTTTTCAAAATATTAGTATTTTTATGAAAAAGTTTATATATTAGTTTGTATAATTTTAAAGAGAAAAGTTTATATATTAGTTCGTACTGGTTGAATTTCCTAATTAGTGAGCATTTTTTAGTGAATAATTTTAATGCTATGAACTATTAGGAAATAGAGGTGAGTATTTAAAATGGAAAAAGAAAAATTTTTGGGAAAATATAGGTGCCCACAATGTGGAAGTAAGTACTTAATAGAAGATAGTAGAACAGGAGAAGTATCTTGTCAATCTTGTGGATACGTATTATCAGAAATAGTTATAGATCAAGGTCCTGAATGGAGAGAGTTTGAAGAAAGTGAAAAAAGTAGAAGTCGTGTTGGTCCTCCACAATCAATTATGTATGAACATTTAGGCTTATCGACTACTATTTCTAAAGATTTAAAAGATGCTCAAGGAAAAGCTCTTCCAAAAGAAGCTAAAAAACACTTAAGTGAATTAAGAAAAGCTGATTATAGGTCTCAAGTAAATATTGCTCAAAAAAGAAATCTTGAACAAGCAGCAAATGTTTTAAGAATATATGCTGATAAGCTTAATTTACCAGATTATGTTATTGAAGGAGCTATGCAAATTTATAAAGAAGCATTAAAAAAAGACCTTATACGTGGAAGAGCTATTAGAAATATTATAGCTGCAGCAACTTATGCTGCTTGTAGAATTTCTGGAACTCCAAGAGATTTAAGAGAATTTGAAAAAGCGTATCCAATTGTTACTAAAAAAGATATTGCAAGAGATTATAGATTATTAATGAAGTATCTTAATCTTAAAGTTCAATTAACGGATCCAACTATATATGTTAATAAAATTGCTTCAAAGCTTGGTTTAAGTCAAAATATTATTCAAGAAACAATTAAAATATTAAATAAAGCTGAAGAAGTTGGAGCAACAATAGGTAAAGATCCTGTAGGAATTGCAGCTGCAGCATTATATTTAGCATGTAGAGAAAACAATATAGATATTATGCAAAAAGATGTTGCTAAAGCATCTGGAGTCACATTGGTTACTATTAGAAATAGATCTAAAGATTTGGAAGAATATATGAAAAGAATTCCTAAAGAAGAAAAGAAAGAAGTAAAGGAAGAAGTAACATCTGTAGCAGAAAGTTAAAATTTAAAAAATTAATCTAAGTATGCTGTTACACCATAGACTCTTATATATAATTTACCATCTAAATGATATAATTTTGCTGCTGCTTTGAATCTATTTCCTTTCTTTATAAGCTGTCTTGGACCATAGTATTCTGAGGATTCCAAAATAGCATGCCATTTATCATCTACTATTACTATAGCTTTTCCAGGAAGTATTTTTTCAATCTCTATTTCATGAGTATTAGCTTCATAACTTGTTTTTCCACTTAAAATATTTTCCATAAAGCTATATCCATATGGCATAATTTTTCCTCCTTTTAAATATATTTGGTTTGCTTTTTCAAGCTTCTTAATAGATGCATTTATTATTCCAGGACTTAAACCTTCATATTCACCTTCTTCTATTAATGATTTTATGCTTATTCCATTTTCACCAGCTTCTAAAACTTTCTTTAAAATATATTTTGAAATTGCATTTACTTCTTTATAAAAAGACTTTTCCAATACTTCATCATATTCATCAATTATATCTAGCACACTTTGAATTAAAATAGGTTTAGCTTCTTCTTTATGAGATGGCATTTCTAATTTTATTAATTTTTCAGCTTCAATAATTTTTTCCATTGGAATAATGCATGGTTTAAATTGTTCCAATCTTTTAAATGGTTTGAGTTCCATATTTAAATTCTTTATTATTTCAATCATTTTCTTAACTTTTCTTTTACTTGTTCTAAGATAAGCCATATCCAGTGTATTTTCTGTAGCAAGAATTACTACTTTTCCAATTCTTGCTCTTCCTGTTCTACCTCTCCTTTGAATATACCTTATCTCACTTGGAACAGGTTCATAAAATATTACTAAATCTACTTGAGGTATATCTAATCCTTCTTCACCTATGCTCGTTGAAACTAATATTTTTATTTCCCCATTTCTAAATCTTTCTAGTATTTCAATCTGCTCTTCTTGAGTCATCTCAATTTCTTTATTTCTTTGACCATGTCCAATGAATTTTTCAGCTTTAAATCCACTTTCTTTAAGAATAGATGAAATAAAAGAGGCTGTATCTCTATATTGTGTAAAAATTAATATTCTTCCATTTTGATTTAAAGTTAATTCATTTTCTACTATCCTTTTTAATAAATAAATTTTTGGATGCTCCTCAATAGGTCCTTCTTTTATTTTTTGAAAAACTTTATAAAATGATGGATCTTTCATAAGAATTTTATGGATTCTTTTTTCTCCTTCAGCAATTTTTTCCATAAAATGCAAAAGTGCATGCATTCCTTGACTATCTAAAAGTTCAAGAGCATGATAAAGTATTAAAGCAATAGATTGAATAGCTAAAATATTATATAAAGTCCCTCTTTCTTCATCAAGCATAGATTCTTCAATTCTAATTCTTAACTCTTCCCCAATTTCAAGCAAATCTTTTCTATAAATATATTTTGGATCTTTCTTAATAACACCTAAAGAATGAAGCTCTTTAAGTTTCTCATTCAAACTCTCTTTTAAAATATTTCTAATATTTATATAAGATTCGGGTTGTTTAACTATTTTAATTTCCATTTTTATTGGATTGATATATTTTTTTACATCTTCATCTTCTTCTGTTCTAGCTATGATTTGTTCTATGAAAAGTGCCTCACAAACTTCTTTTATCCTTTGTTTATTAGCACCGGGACTAGCTGTTAAACCAATAATAATTGGATAAGGACATTGACTTGCATATTTTTTAGCAACTTTTGTATAAGCATAATCTTTTACAGCTCTATGGCATTCATCAAATATTAATAAACTAAAATCTTTTAAGTTTAATCCTGCATCCAAATCATTTCTAACAGTTTCAGGAGTAGCAAAGAAAATTTTTGCTTTACTTTTATTCCATAAATGTAATCTATAGTCTGGATTCATCCTTCCAGTTATTATTTGTGTATCTTCAGGCTTTATTTTTAAGATTTTTAAGAAAACATCTCTATGTTGATTAACTAAAGGTTTTGTAGGAGCCATGAATAATATTTTCTTATCATAAAAATTGTATAAAAAATAAGCTGAAATTAATGCAGCTATTATTGTTTTTCCTAAAGCGGTTGGAAGAACAATTAAAGTATTTTTCTTAATCGATTCTTTAGCTATATTATCTTGAAACTCTCTATATTCTAAAACTTCTTTTCTAATAAGAGGGTTATTATAGAGGCTCATATCTCTATTGCTTCTTTACTTGGTCTAGCTCTTTTTATAGCTTTTGGATTAACATCATCTAAAACTTTTAAAAGATATTCTAATTTTTCATTATTTATTAAATTTCTAAATTCTTTTAATTCTTCTAAATTTCTTAATATTACTCCTCTTCTTTTAGTTGGATTTCCATATTCATCTACTGGATTTAATTCTACAGCTATATTTGCTGGCTTGCTTTTTAATTGAGGGATTTTTAAAAGGAATACCCCTGCAATTGTTGTTTGTCTCCTTTCCCAATCTTTTCCATTTTCAAGAAAGTCTTTTAATTTATCTTCCAATGACATAAGAAATTAAATAATCAAATTTAAATATAAGGATTTAGCCAAAAAAGAGATCTTATCTCCTTTAATATATCCAAATATTAGAAGATTAAAATTAGAGAATATATTCATAACATCAACTTTTAAGAAAAATTATTAAAAAGGCAAAAAGAAAATAAAATTTGAAAAAATTTATATTTATCTTTCTTTTAACTTCTTTAAAAATCATTAAATAAGAAAAATTGACATTATTGTGATAAACTTTGAATGCAAAAAAGAAAACAATCGAATTAATAAGCGGTATTAATCGTCTTAGAAAAGACGCAAAACTTATGATTTTGTCAGATTTTATCGCATGGATTGCTTTTGGACTTTATTCTGTTGTTTTTCAATTTTACCTTATACATGTAGGCTACGATGGTACAATGTTAGGAATGATACTTATGATAACAAATATAGTAACTTCAGTCTCAATGATTCCTGGAGGATTAATAGCAGACAATTACGGAAGAAGAAGAACATTAGTAATTGGTACTTTATTAAGTATACCTCCCATAATAATAATTCTTTTTTCTACATATTTTCCAATTGTTGCTTTTTCTTCAGCAATTTTAGGTCTATCCTCTGCTTTATCATGGTCAACTTTTTCAGCTCTTTTTGCGGACACATTAGATAAAAGAGAAATGGATTTTGGTTTTAGTGTGAATGCTTTTTTTCAATCATTTTCATTTGCTATTGGAAGCATACTTAGTTGGACACCTAGTATTCTTAATGCGAAATTTAATTATGAATTAACCGATTCTTATAAAATTGCTCTTGGATTGATTGCAATTTTAATGTTTTTATCTGTTATTCCAATATTAATGGTTAAAGCTATTGGTCAATCAAAAGGGAAAAGAAGATTAAGTCTTAAGATAAAGTCTAGTAGAATAGCTTTAAAATATATGATAGCAAATGCTATTGTTGCTTTTGGTGCAGGTATGACTATTCAAATGTTTGGTTATTATTTTTATAAAAAGTTTGGAATTAGAGAAGATGCATATGGCACTCTTAGTTTTATTGCAAATATCGCATGTTCACCAACTTTCTTAATAGCTCCAAAAATTTCAAAAAGAATAGGAACATTAATGACTATAATATATACACAATTAGCTTCTATTCCAGGATTAATATTTATTACATTTTCACCAAATTTTACAATAGCTTCAATAATTTATATTTATAGACAAGCTATGATGAATATGGCAAATCCACTTATAGGATCATTACTTATGAAACTTGTTAAAGAAGAAGAAAGAGCCACTGTAAATAGTTTATCAAATTTAAGCTGGTCTATTTCAAATGCATTAGGTATGCCGATAGGAGGGTATATGATGGATAATATAATGGTTGATTCACCACCTTATGCAACTTCTGTATTCTATATATTTTATGTTATAATATTCTATATTTTAATGAGAAATGAAGAATTTGATAGCAATTAATGATATTTAATTATTCCTCGTATATTCAAATGTTTCTTAAAGTATTTTTGAAAAAATTTATGTTATTTCTTACTGTTCTAAATAATGGACAATTCGTTCTAAAGCATACGATTAAATTTAACCATCACTATATTTTAAATAGAAAAAGTGGTTAAAAATGTTTGAAAAAGGAAAAATAGTTTTTATAGCACTCGTAGTAATCACAATAGCTTTATTGATTATAAACCTAGTAATGTTAATGCCGTTTTATTCGATTTTAAAATCTGCACCTTTGTCATATAGTGAAATAAAAAATGAAGATATTATAAAATCAACTATTTCAAAAGAAATAATTACAGAAGGAGAAAAAACTATAACAGTAAGTGGAACTGGAGTTGCTAGTAGTAAACCTGAAGTCGCAATAGTATATTTAAGTGTAATTACTAAAGATGAATCTGCATTTAATGCTCAATTACTTAATGCTGAAAAAATGAATAATGCGATTAATGCTTTAAAAAATGCTGGAATAAAAGAAAAACAAATAGAAACTACAAGATATAGTTTACAACCAGTATATGAATATGATGAAAGGATTAGAAGATCTGTGTTAGTTGGTTATCAATGTGTAAATACTATAAAAGTAACATTAGAAGAATTGAATAAAGTTGGTAAAATAATAGATATAGCTGTTTTAGCTGGAGTTAATGAAGTTTCTTCAATAACATTTTCTTTAAAAGAAGAAACTATCGAAAAGCTTAAAATTGAAGCTTTAACTAAAGCTGTTGAAGATGCAAAAACAAAAGCTGAAACTGTTGCTAAAGCTGCAGGAGTAAAGATTATAGGTCCGAAGAAAATAGATATTGGAGTATATGTTTCTCCTATAAGGTATGAATTAATGAAAGAAGCTATCACAATACCTGAAACACCTATAATAGCTCCAGAAGAACTTACAGTATCTATGAATGTTAATATGGTTTATGAATTTGTGTGAAATTTCACTATAGTTTTTTATTAAAAAATCTATACGAGTTTCTAAAAAATAAAAAAAATGGGGATTATTTAATTAGTTGAGTTTCTATTGGATAGTTTCCATAAGCGACTCTGTGCTTTTAATTCCTGAAATTGCATTTATTTTAGATATTAAACTGCTTAAAGCTTCAAAGGATGGAGCTTCTGCAAAAGCAACAATGTCGTATCTTCCAAATACAAAATAAGCACTTTTAATTTCGGGAAACTTTTTTACGCTTTCTAAAACTTCAGCCCCTTTTCTTGGAAGAATTCTAATTAAAATACAAGCTCTCATACTTTTAACACCTCTTAAAAACTAATAAGAGTTTCTGTAGCTTTTACTCCTTCTAATCCATGAAGCTTTAGTGAAATTTCACTAAGTGCTTTAAGGTCAGGAGCTTCTACTTCAGCAACAACATCCCATCTTCCATGAACACCAAATGCTTCTTTTACACCTTCAATCTTCTTAATCTCTGATACTATATCTTTATATTTTCCAGCTTCACAACAAATTAATATACAAGCTATTACCATATTTTCATCATTAATATAATAATTAAAATAATTAATATATTTTTTATTAAAATTAATGTTTTATAAGTATTTCTTTTAACTTTAATTTTTCTGAATGATAGAGTGAATGAGCAATACAAAAATCTATCCCTTCAAGAAGTTTGGATTTATAAAATTTTGGTTTTATTGCATTCTTATTTATTGGAAACCACATAAGATAAATTTTAAAATATTCATCTTTATGTTTTAATTTATGTGAAAACTCAATATAGTCTATTGGTTTAAATTCAGGTTTCATTATTTGTTCTTTTTTTAAACCATCCACTCAATGATTTTCTAATGCTATTGTAGCAAAACTAGATGCACTTTTATTATCTTCTATCATGCTAAATAATAATTTCTTTCCAAAATTGTGTCCCTTAGCTTTTCTTAAAACCCAAATACAATTCATTACAATTAAGTTATCCCCTATAATAGGATAACCAGACACTTTAGCTGGTGCATATTCAATTTGACCAACTACTTCTCCATTAAAAATTAAATTTTTTATGAAAACCTTTTGGAATAGCTAATTCTAAATATTCACTTCTCTTTTTATATTTTCTAAATGGAATAGGTGAAAGACATTTATAAAGATATTTTTCATAATTAAATTTCTTAGTTATGTCGATAATTTTTAAATTAGAAGGCCTCACTTCCTTAATTATAAAGAAAAATAATTATATATTTATATCTTCATTCAACTAAATTTCTTTTGAATATTATGAAAAGCTATGAATTAAAGAATAAAAATAATTAAAGAAATAATATTTTAAAAAATAAAAGTTATGACTCTGGCTTTTCCTTATTTTAACTTTTTCTATCTCTTTAGCAATTCTCTTATGGCTTAATGTCCTTTGGCATTGGGATTGAAAAGAAAGACTCGAATGCTAGTTCTAAGAATTAGCATTATCTAATGGGAAAATCGTGTTATTTTAAGATATATAAACACTGTTTAAGTTTTCCATTTCAGCAATTTCATGAAGCTTCTTATCACTTACTAAGAATTGTGAAGCATTTACATTTTTTGCTGAAGCTATTTGTAAAGCATCAGCTTGATGTATATGATATTTCTCAATAAGTTTCCAACTTTCAGAAAGAATTCTTATTCTTATGGGTATCAGCATTAGCCTACCTAATTTTATAAGCCTCCTAGTTTCAAATAAGAAACGCTTTTTAGAAATTGCATGTTTCTCTTTACTCAACCTGTTCTGTACCATAGCTCTATCAAGAGCCCCTAAAACCTCACCTATGTTCCAACTACTAAAAGTCAGTGTCAATTCTCCTGAATATGTTTTCAAAAAAATATTTCTAACAGATTCGCTTCCCGGTTCTTTCACATACCTTTTTATTATAATGCTTGAGTCAAGATATATTATTGCTTCTTTCATTTCTCATGACCCTAATGAGTTCGCTCACGAATCCTTTCTCAGGTTCTAAAGGTTCGAAATCTATTTCGTAGCTTTCAAAATTCTCTATTCTCTCTAAAACTTGTTCCAGAAAATCCTCTATTATTTCGTTCTTAATGATCTCCTCAAGCATTTGAGATACTTCTAGCCCATTTTTTAAAGCAACCGATTTTAATTTCTCCCATAAGTCTTTATCTATGTAAATGCTTGTTTTTATCTTAGCCAACTTATTTACCTTCTATACCGAATATACTAAAGTCAGTATTTAAAGTTTTTCTTAATTAAGTGAAATAACTGGAAGAAACTAAGGTTTTAAATGTAAGAATTGATAATATTGAAAAAAGATAATTAGCTAGAATAAGACTCTCCTGAAAACATATATCTATAATTGAAGAAAATTAAGATTAAATTAGTCGAATTAAGAAAAGAAAGTTTCTAAAGGTAATTAGTATTTCTCATAAAAATAAATTATTATTTTTAAAAAATTAAAAAATATTGCAATTTTCTTAATTTTAATAACTATAATATCCATCTTCAAGAAAAATATCACCAAAAACAAATCCTTTTATTCCTTTTTCTTTATATTTTATTAAAACACTTCTCATTATTATGCCATATTCTTCTATTGAACAATTTTTTGGAATGTAAACTTTTTCTAATGGAATATTAAGCAATGATGCTTGTTTTTCTATTAATGAGCGTCTTACACCATGCATAGTAACTCTATCATATTCTTTAGTAAACGTTGTCAATAATCCTACACATTCTAATTTACTTTCATTTATAATTTTATATAAAGAAAATGTACTATCTTTACCTCCACTCCAAGAAAGAATAACTTTATCTTTCATATGCTTATTTAACTTCTTCATTAAATAAATAACAATTAGTTATATATTTGCCATTTAAAATAGAGAAGGCAAAAATTTTTAG
>Ga0185307_1000218_pt1 | contig 39670 bp, 48 predicted proteins | sample LHCtaG_FD_128010 | JGI IMG/M metagenome (GOLD analysis project Ga0185307, IMG submission 128010) | Hot spring microbial communities from Little Hot Creek, USA to study Microbial Dark Matter (Phase II) - LHC4sed_matched (SPADES... | ecosystem: Environmental > Aquatic > Thermal springs > Hot... | reverse complement strand
AGCTAACCTCACTCAACGCATACTTCTCCCACTGCGTGGAAACCTCAACCCAGCTGTCGCCAACCTTCTCGAAGAAAGCTTCAGGCAGAAACCTCGGCACAAGACGACCGCCGTCAACATCGCTCAAAGCCCTCTTAAGCCAAACATAATAGAAGTCGCTAAGCTCAGCATAAGGAACATCATCATAATAAGGCGGATCGGTGACTATCAATTCAAACCTATCGTCAGAATTCAGCTTACTTAAAGCAGTAGCATCATCAAGTGAAACATATAAATGATGAGAACTAGCAGCAGAGATGGCGTAGGACAAGGCATCCAAGGACGTTTGTAAGTTTCTTTCATATGTTCCTGTCCAGCTAACCCATGGAACCATTTCATCCCAATTCCACATCATAGCGATTCCACGCATGGAAAGAGAGTGCCCCATAATAAGTGACTGATTCCAACCAGCTGTTAGAGAACTATAATCAGCAAACTTCAATAGTATCATAGTAAGATACGTTGTCACTGCTTCTGCGTATTTGTATGCCTCTTCTTTGCTTGATTCTTCTTTGACTTTTTCTTGTTCTATTTGTTTGCCTGCTTCGCGTATTAGCTTGACGAGTTTTACGAGGGTTAGGAGCTGGCGCGGGTTGAAGAGCTTATAAAACTTATCAAAGCCCCAAATCCAAATGCTCAGGCAACCTCCGCCACTAGCGGTATAATTCCACAAACTTTCCATTGGTATGTCTGGGTCGCTCATTTCAAGCATTCTAAACGTTTCTTTCCTTGCAAGGTCGAGTTTTTCTTGGTCTTTTTCTATGCATGGCTCGAATTCTAAATCTCCTTGTTTAACTTTGACTTTGGCGAGCAGTCTCTGCCTTGCCGGCATCTCGTTTATCCATGGTGGGAGTTCGGTGTTTGTGCCGTAGCCCATGTCTTTGTTGTAGAGTTCTAGGGCGAATTTCACGTAGCTTTTCAGCCTTTCTTTAACTTCTCTCGGCAGGCTTTTTGTTTCAGTATAATGCTTTCCTGTTTCTGGGTCTATCTGCGTTATCGGTTGGCCGCAGAGGAGGCATATTGCTAGTTCTCTTCTAGCGTCGATGTTGCTTTGGGGCACTCTATACTCTTTCCCGTCGGCTTCCACAGCGTCGCCTCTGACTGATGCTTTTTTAACAGCATTGTCTCCAAGCGTTTTGTTGAGGTCAACCACATTTATCTCGACTTTGCCCTCTGCGATCTCAGGCTTCATCCATGCGAGCCTTTCATAGCCGTTTTTGCCCTTGACTCGCGCGAGCCACCAGTTGCCGACTAGCGGGGTCCATCTTCCACAGTGTGGGCATTTAATCTCCCATGAACCTATGTAAACGGCCACGTCATCGTCGTAAAGCTCTTTGATGTCAGGGTCTTCTTTCAGCCTCTCGGTTACCCATTTCCCCCACTTCTTGACGTCGTCAACGAGCTTCCTGCCGTACTTGGCGGGATACTCCAACACTGCCTTGAGAAAGACATATGCTGTTGGGAGAAGCTCAACCGCAGTGCATTTCAGCCCAAGCCTCGCTCCCTCTAGAGGTATGGAGCCGAAGCCTGCAAATGGATCAAGGAGATTAACGCCCTCAAATCTATAGTATGGCGGGTTATTGTGGGCGGCCTTGCTCTTGCCGCCGACTCCAATAGCCCTCAGGAAAGCCCTCGGGCTGGTGTCCTCCGGAAGTAGGCAGCCAGCTATAATGGCCCTAGCGGATATAAGCGGCTTCCTAGTCCACCAGAAAACCATCTCCCAATGGGGCGGTCTCCCGGGGCCCTTCTCAACAGCAGAAGTCTCACTAACCTCACGCCAAGGAAACCTAACGGATTCAATGAAACGCTTGCCAGAAGGAGACTGCGGCCTCACCTCAGCAAGGGCCATCTGAGCTCCCAAACCCAGCACCTCCAAAACAACCCCCATGAAACCTTTAAAAGCAGCAATGCGCTAACCCAAAATGCCGGCGATAACGCCAAGATCATGGGAAAACTTCCTTTCATCGCGAATCTGCAATAAAATTATGCGGTTATGCGTATTTGAAACTTGTGGTGATAGGATCCATTCGGCATGATGAGAGGCAATTGAAAAGCCGGAAAAATATGGGGAACGATACATTATTAGGTCTCTAAAGCAGGGAGAAATTTCAAAAGACCAAAAATGGATTAACCTCCTGTTTGATGCGGATGCCATACTAAGCAAACTAAGGGGGAGGACAATTCCTTTAGGGGAATTGTTTGAGCCAAGTAGGGGTAATTGCTTCTGGTCAGTTTGGTCCATCAAACACGGCAAAAGACCTGATGCTGGTGCTAAAGAGTTCTTCTACATACCTCTTGGGCAGTAACATCATGTGTACATTTAAGAAAGATCACAAAATATAGTGGAGAAGCTGAGAGGGTGAAAGTTGCCGTCCTGGGATGTCCACACGGCTCTTTCAAAAAGGGTTTTCGGGGTAAGTGAGACAGTCTCTAAGGAGATAAATAGGCTTGTAGATGGAGAGGATATTCATGATTTAGGCAGGAGGCTGCCTGGAGAGCCGAGACTCCTCGAAAAATTTCTTGATCCCGAGCTGGCCGCCGAGCGCTTATCGCGTTTAAAGCGAGCGGAGATGAGGATCCAATTAATGCTCTCAAAGAGCGCCGACGCCTTTTACCTCCACCACGCCTTAGACTTGCTTGCCCCACGGCTTATTGCTGTGCGCGCGACTGATTTGCCCCTGAAGGAGCACGCTCACAATATTTGCGAGGCAGTCTGCAATGAGCTTGATCTTGCATTCGGGGGAGATAAGTTTGCCAGCTTTTTGAAAGAGTTTAGAGCGAGATTTGACCAAATAGTAGGCGACAAAGACCTTACTTCATGGGTTGAGGAAGCATATAGGAGGAGACTGGATTTTGAAAGTTCCACGAGTATCGAGAGCTATCTGGCAGACCATGCCAAGGAGATCCTACGTAAGCCAGGCAGTAAAGACTTCCTACACATCACCATATCCCCCGCGACGGGCTATGGGGAGCTCATCACAATTATGAGCTCAATTATGAGCGGATGGAAGAGCCCCGAATGGACTTACAGCTTCTTTATGAACCTAGTGTCGCGTTTCTCTTCTCGGAAGTCTCACCTGATAGACTACGCGCTTATAACTCCCTTCACATGGAATATCATCAGCGAGGAGTTTATACGGGTTACCAAGAGGAGGGCTGCTGGCTTAGGCAGGGATGCTTTAAGGGCGTGTGAAGATAGCAGAAGCAGAGAAGAGGCCTGCCTTATGATTGTGGAGCACGCTAAATCTTATGCAGGCATTTATCTCAAGCGGTACGGCGCGGATCCCCCGCAGAGTTGCCTCGAAGAGTACGCAAACCTATTTATCACAGGCTACGGGGCGGTAGTTTCTAAGCTCGGAGATCAGGAAAACTCTGACAAATATATGCGAAAGATGTTCCGTCTATTCACAGGTAGGTTGCCAGATACGCCCTGAGCGCTTCCTCCAACAGCCTAATTTTGAAATATCCCTCTCTTACAAATAGCCAAGATTCCTCGCGATATTCGTTAGATTGATTCTCCTCCTTTCGGCCGCCTCTTTATTTAAGCCTTCTGTCATGCTTTGATATTTTGCTAAAATCTTTTCTCCCCACTCCTTCTTCGTCATATTTCCCCTCCTTTTGTCATTCCAGAGTTCCAGGATGAAGCATGCATAGAATGGAATGTCGAAGCCTGACTCCGCATATTTTCTGGCAATCTCCTCAGCTCTTTTCCTCCCCATCTTAAATCTCTCGATCCCTCCTACTTGAGTCTTAACCTCGGGCGATCCCCTGATTATGCGTATAATCTCTTCCTCTTTACTCTCAATTTCACTTAAAAGCTGATTAATGATTATGCGCCGCTCTGAAGCGCAATGATCCCTGATAAACCTTAATCTGAACATCGCGGAGAAGAATGCAAGTTTATCGGCATATTCTTTGTCAGCATATTTTTCGCCAGTTAACTCGCTAATTAATTCTTCCTTGAAGGTGTCTAATAGAACATGAATAAGAGCATATTTAACGCCATCAGCGCCATAGGATGTATTTATCTGCGCTAGCGTATCATCTAAGGAAGATATTTTTTCTCTCCAAAAGTCATGCCCACTGAGTCCCCCTCCTCCAATACCGTCAAGAAAAGAGTCTATGCTCCTCATTTGATAATTGGAGAGACTTAAGGAGAGTATTTTGGCAACTTTTCTATGGTAAACCCACTTCGGCGTCATTTTCACTCCCTTTAACCGAAATGTATCGCATTTAAGATTTATATTTATAATGCTCCGTATCTTATTGTTATTCTTCTAAATGTTTTCAGCCATCCATAGAATCTTTCAACGGCTGACCTCATCCTCCCATACTTCAATTTCACTCAATTTTAGGTGTATACTTTAACCATTATGTGATAAAGACTAAGTATACTTATGCCCCCGCATGGGCGTGCGCGCTTCCAAATGCCTTAGGGCATGACGTTGGGGGATTAAGGTGATAATGGATTGATGAAATGAATTAGCGAATTAATGAATGGGTTAATGAATGGGTTAATGAAACGAATCAATAAAACGAATTACTGAAATGAAATAAAACGAATGAATGGATCAATAAAATGGGTTAATGAATGAATGAGCGAATGGGTTGACGAATGGATCAAATGAGTGAACGAACGAATGAATGAATCAATAAACGAATCAATAAGCGGATAAGTGGGTGGATAAATGAGCGGATAAATGGGTGAAATGAGCGGATTAATGAGTGGATTAATGAGTGGATTGGTGGTTGTGGGTTGGTGAGCGGAATCCTGAAATGGTTGGTTAGCGGTTTTTGATGGGTTTTGGTGGCATTAGCAGTCTTTCTGGTGTGTACACTATCAATAGCTCATCAAGCTCTTGGCAGTTTATTAGCGGTCTGAGAAGGTTCTAAGTATACTTAGTTTTGTTTCCCGGTTGAAAAAAAAATAATATTTGTTAGAGATGCGTGCGGGGGGTTAAGTATACTTAGTTCAGAAAGGTTTATATATCGGTTACCTTTATTATTACCGTGGGTAACCTGTGATAATACGGAGGGTATGGAAGTGAGCAGGTATATGCACCTCGCAAAATACCTGCGCGGGCAGCTTGGGGGCGAGGTGGAGCTGAGCTTCGCCGAGCTTGAGCGGATATTGGGCAGCCCGCTTCCCAAGTCCGCGAGGGAGCTCAGGGTTTGGTGGTCGAACGACGCGACGCACAGCCAGGCGAGGTTCGGGTGGCTTGCGGCGGGCTGGAGGGTTGAATCCGTGAACCTTTCCGAGGGCAGGGTTGCGTTTAAGAAAAGCGGGAATCCCCCGGCTTGGAGCGCTGCGATGTTCACCGACGCCGTCGTGGAAGCCATGTCCAGGCGCTTCGGCGCCGAGCTCCACGTTGATGTGCGGCTTAGGGTTCCCCTGAAGTCCGGGGGCACGATTGAAAGAATCTTCGATTTGGCGTCGGCCGACGGAAGAATCATTGGGGAAGTGATGCTGCTGAGCGGCGGCAGTGTTGCTTCGAGGTTCCCAGGCATATCCGAGAACGTCTGGCTCCTCGAGAAGATCGAGGCTGAAAGGAAGTTCATAGCTTTCGGAGGGGACCCGTCCGTGCCGCGCCTCTGGCTGGAGAGGCACATGCAGCTCGCCCCGAGGGACGTGAGCCTCCACTTCATAAGCCCGGATGGGCGGGTTGAGGACCTATGGGTTCCACGCTGAGGAGTGGGCTGAGAGGTGTCGGGGAGCCCTTAATGGAAACCCCGGTGGAAAATCGGCTTTAAAATGGTTTGGGGGTGATCCTGATGGGTTGGTTGGCTTGGAGGGAGCCTCAGGTGGTCGCTGCGGGCGACGATGAGGTTGTTTACGCATGCGAGGACCCTGAGCCGTTGAGTATGTTCGGGGCCCGCGACGGAGGGGTTGCGAGGAGGAGAGCGAACGAGAAGGGTTTGGTTGCGGTCTTCGCGGGGCTGAACAGGGATAAGGTGAACCTCTTCAGGGACGTTCAAAGATACTCCTTCTGGGCTGTACCGGCGGACCTTGCTGAAAGGCTCGTTTACGGCTTGGAGGTTCAGCCTCGAAACTACGCTGAAATGGATTTCCTGGAGTGGCTTGCCAGGAGGGGGAAGGCTGAGAAGAGGGCTGCCGGGAGGACCGTGATGTACAGGCTTAAGGATGGGGACGCGGCCAAGGACATGTTCAGGCAGCTTCTGAGGATCAAAAAGTACGGTGCTGAAGAGGTTTGGGCGGTCTCGCAGGCATGGAGGGTTAAGTGAGGAGGGTTGGACCGTGACGCTTAAGAAGATCGGGGTTGCGGTTGGCACCGCCATCGCCCTCGCCGTCATGGTTGCCGCAGCCGTCTCAGCACCCCTCTTCTTCCTCGCGGACCGAATATGGGCTGACCCGCGCGAAGCCGAACGGTGGAGGAATAAGCTGCTTTTCCCCGCAATGTTCGGAATTTTGGAAATACCGCTCCTGGCGATCCTGACCTACAACGCCATCGAGAAGCTTCCGTATGCGGTGGAGGGGTTGAAGGCAAGGGGGCTTGGAAGGGAGATCGCCGAGGCCGCCGCGGATGAAGTTCTGAGGCTTTCGGAGGAGATGGGCGTTCAGCCGCCTAAAGTCGTCTTTGAAGCCGACTTCCTCTACATGAAATACTGGCTTGGACACTACTACCGCGACGGAAAGATCATCAAAATGTATGTTGACGGCGGATTCATGCGCATGTGCCTGAAGGACCTTGAAACTGCGAAGAAGTACACCAGGTACATTGTTGCCCATGAGTTCGCCCACCACGCCGGCATGAAGGAGTGGGAGGCCTTCTACTTCGCCGAGGAGAGGGTGAATTTCGGAGAGGATCCATTGATCGCCTCAATGTTTAAAACCCCAAGCGTCTCAAGGATCCTCCTCAAATACAAGGAGGAGGCCCGCGGAAAAGACCTGGTCGCCTCATCCAAGCTGGCTGAGTCGGCAAACAAACACTTCGAGAAGATCATGAAAGCCCGCCTCTCAAGGGGGAAATGACAGGGGCGAGGTTTCATGAGGCTTATCGATGAATTTTCACGGTGGCTTAGAGAGCAGGGCTTCGGGCCCAACGAGGTGAACGTAACGGTTCAGAAGCCTTGGTGGGTCGATCAGGGCGTTGAGTGGAAGGCGAACATCGTAATGGGGATTGAGGAGTTTCTTATCTTGACCGCGGAGTTTGTGATTGCAAGGGTTTTCGGCAACCTCAGCGGCGTCCACTTCGTCGCTAAACTGAGGGAGATCTACGCCTTCCATGTTGAAACCAAAACGGTTCTGATCATGGCTGCCTACAGCGGCAGCAGAATTGAGCCGCCGATGCTTGAGGAGCTCCTCGACCTAATGATCCGGCAGGCTTCCGAAGCGAGAGATTTCATGGCGTTGAGGAAGGCTGTTCTCTGCGAATAGAGGGGGGAGGGCTTTGAGGGTTGGAACACATAGGGCGATAACGAGGGCAGCCGCGTACGCGACAGGCTTAAGGGGCGGACCCGTGCTTGAAGCCATGCTCAGCGGCGTTGCGTTCCCGGACATACATCCTGAGGAGGAGGTTCAGGCGAGGGTCAGCAGAAGCGGCCGCGTATACTTTGTCAGGCGGAGGATCCGCCACCACACCGCCCGGAATAAAGGCAGGGTGATGAGGGCGTTTTTGAAGGCGAGGAAGCTCTGGCTCAGGGGGAAGGGGGTTGAAGCTGCCTACTGGCTCGGCTACGGCCTCCACTACCTTCAGGACTCATATGTGAACCCGAGAAACCATCTGCGCGACGAGAATGAGGCCTGGGGCACACCTCTCCCCCTAAATCTAATTGCGAACGCTGCGAAGTCCTCCAATCCGTCCCCCTCATTTGTTAAGCAGGTTATCGCCACAGCCGCCCCGATGGGGAGCGGGCGGCTCGCTCTTGAAAACGCCTCAGTTGCCACGGCGCTTATCATACCGGCGGTTTTGGCGGATGCGGCCCCGCCCAGCACGCTTGTTGAGGAATGCCGCGAAATGAGGGGCATGCATATCGTGAAGACCGCGCTGTCGGCCGCGTTCGCCACTGCTGCGTTGCTGGCGCTCCCAGCCTTCCCCCTGCTCTCACCAATCCTTGCCGGTGCCGCCATAGCGGCCTATGTTTCCGACGGAAAATATAGGGAGGTGAGGGGGGAGCTCAACTGGTTCAGGCACTGATTGCGCTCACAGAACAGAGTTGATGTTCCTCTCGGAGAAGGCTGCCTGCCTCTGGCTCATTCCCCCTCCCTCCCGGCGTCTTTTTATACTTGTTCATGCGCGGGCTGCTGCAGTCTTTTCATACGTCCTCCTTATGAGGAACTCAGCCTGCTTTCCCTCGTTCCACTGGTCCACGGGGCGGAGATACCCGACTACCCTGCTGTAGACTTCGCATCTGGAGCCGCAGTAGGGGCACTGCCTGCGCTCGCCGCTCAGGTATCCGTGGCTGGGGCAGATGCTGAACGTGGGCGTGAGCGTTATGTAGGGTATCCTGAACCGGCTGAACACGCTCCTAACAAGCTCGGCTGCGGCCATCCAGTCGGGGAGCCTCTCGCCTAGCCATATGTGGAAGACCGTCCCGCCCGTGTAGAGCGCCTGAAGCCTCTCCTGGACCTCGAGCGCCTCGAACAGGTCTAGGTCGCAGTCGACCGGCAGCTGCGTGGAGTTCGTGTAGAACGGCGCTGCGCCCTCCTTCAGGAGCCTCTCGTTCGCGACGACTATGTCCGGGTACTTCCTCTTGTCTATGCGGGCAAGCCTGTAGCTTGTCCCCTCCGCCGGCGTGGCTTCAAGGTTATACATGTTGCCGGTTTCCTCCTGGAACTCTATAAGCCTGCCCCTCATATACTCCAGGGCCCTCTCGGCGAAGGCCGCGCCCTCCGGCTCCGCAATTGAAACGCCGAGCATGTTCAGCAGCGCCTCATTCATGCCGATCAAGCCTATGGTTGAGAAATGGTTGGCCCAGTACTGGCCTCTTGCCTCCCTCACGTGGCGGAGGTAGAACCTGCAGTAGGGGTATAGGTTGCGCTCGGTGTAGCGCTCAAGGATCTTCCTCTTGATCTCAAGGCTGGCCTTGGCGAGGCGCATCACCTCGTCCAGCCTCTCCCAGAACCTCCCCTCCTCAGACCTCGCCATGTAGCCTATCCTCGGCATGTTTATTGTGACCACGCCGATGGAGCCGGTAAGCGGGTCGGCGCCGAACAACCCTCCGCCGCGCCTCCTAAGCTCCCTAGTGTCCAATCTCAGGCGGCAGCACATGCTCCTAACATCCTCGGGCCTCATGTCGCTGTTCATGAAATTGGCGAAGTACGGTATCCCATACTTAGCGGACATCTCAAAGATTCCCTCGGCAACCTCGCCTTCCCACTTGAAGTCCCCTGCAATATTGTATGTCGGTATGGGAAAAGTGAAGACCCTTCCCTCCGCATCGCCCTCACACATCACCCTCGCGAACGCCCTGTTTATCATGGCGACCTCCTCCCCGTAGTCCCCGTAGCACTCACCAACCTGGCCAGCGCATATCGCCGGCATATCCTTCATGAATTTGGGGATGTCGGCTGCAAGCGTAACGTTGGTGAAGGGGCTATTGCCCGTGATGAATATGCAGCCTCCCCTTTTGGCAACCACAGTTTCGTTTGCAGTATGCACGCACCATATTATGCCGTCGTAGTTGACGGTTGAAACCTTTACTATGGCGTCGTGCTTGGATTCCGTTATCGTCAGGTGATATTGTACTTTCTTTGATGGAGGTTTCAAGGTTCGTGTTTTTATTGAACAGTTGAAACCAGCTAACACAGCTACAGCTGCTAAAGCCTCCGCCAGCTCCTGGCTTGTTGTAACGATTTTACACCTATCTCCCTTAATGTAGGTCTCAAGAAACATTCGAGCCTGCCTTCGGCTTAACCTATAAAGCCATGCTGGAGGTTTCTTCTCATTATTTAGGACTTTCAGTATTATATCGCATCCCGTTCCAAGCTTTTTCCTTCTCCTTATCGTGAAGTTCGCATTAAGTTGCTTCAACAATCCCGTTATTTCCCCAAAGTTATCTGGGTGTTTGGTGTCTGACTGCGCGATCCTCAGCCTGTATGAGTTTTTGCTTACCCTCTCGATGTAACCCTCAGATAAAATCAATGCTGTGAGTTTTAACAGTTCATCGCTGATTGACACATCTGGAGCCTCATTCACCGTAACTGCGGGAGTAGGCACGTAAATGCCCGATTTCAATTTTAGACATTCTTCGATAGGTTCAAGCCTATAGTTTTTTGCGTTGAAAGATCGCCTGACGACGCGGTGGCCTGGCGATATCAGCTGGTCTTGCGTTCTATTCTGCAGCCTATACATGATTCCAGCATGATGCCCGACGTAGAGGTTCTCCACAGGCTTCACTTCGAGCTTCTTTGTCTCAAGATTGAAGGTGTAGACTGGATCGCCTACCTTGATCTCGTTATAGGATTTCCATCCTTCTGGCGTCAGTATCTTGGTGTCCTCAGAGAGGCATTGGCCACCAACCCTGGTCGGCACGTTCATGTTGAATATGAACTCCTGGATGGATTGGTCAACTTCCCTCTGGCTCAGCCCGTCCGCCCTAACATAGGGCGCGAGGTAAACGTCCACGTAGGAGAACGCTTGGGCCCCGGCGGTCTCGTTCTGGAGCGTGAACAGGAAGTTCACCATCTGCAGGAGAGCCGTCCTAAAGTGCCTTGCAGGCTTGCTCGCAACTTTACCCGAAACCCCCTTGAACCCGGTCATCAGCAGATCCGCCAGATCCCAGCCGCAGCAGTAGGCGGCGAGCGTGCTGAGGTTATGTATGTGCATGTCGCCCTCCCTATGCGCTTGGGCAACTTCAGGCGGGTAAATCTTGTTCAGCCAGTAGTTCGCTACGACCGAGCCGGACAGGTAGTTGTTCAGTCCCTGAAGCGAATACGTCATGTTCGCGTTCTCCCTTACGCGCCAGTCCTCCGCGTCCATGTAGGACTCGACGAGCTCGATCTGGCTCATTAGGGCCGCAATCTCCCTCAGGTCTTGGTGCTGCTTCCTGTAGAGTATGTAAGCCTTTGCCGTCTTGTAGTGCCCGCTTTCAACCAAAACCTTCTCAACAGTGTCCTGGATCTCCTCAACCGTTGGAACGCCGTCCTCACCGAACCTCCTCCTAAGCGCCTCAACAACCCGATCCGTAAGTCTCTCGGCCAGAGACCTATCCTTGCCGCCGACTGCTTTAGCCGCCTTCCAAATTGCCTCAGCAATCCTGTTCCTGTCGAAGGACTCAAGCTTCCCGTCTCTCTTCCTAACATACTTCATGCCGACACCCCGCCTTCTCCCAGCTGAAGGCGTCCAGGAAACTTTTCCAGATCGATTTTTAAAGGAACGCTTTCAACCCTCAATCCGATCACGCCTCCTGGGGCGCTACGCCTCTCAGCGGCGCAGCCCTCCCCTACGCGGGAAACATCCGCAAATCCCGCTTGGAAGGATTCTTCTACGGCGCTCAAGCGGGTTCATCGGGGCGTTTCCCGCGTTTCGATCCACCGCAAACTCAGGGATGCGCGATCCCTGAGGCCGGGCGATGGATCAGCCCCTCCGGGCAGACGGTTTGCCGCGGAGGAGCGGCTGGGCTTTCTCCGCGATAAATGACGGTGCCTGGCCATCGCTGCCATCATGGAGAAGTCCGGCGACGATTTATTGTGGAGGTGAACGATTTCGCGGAGAAAGCCCGACCTCTTCAGGGGGATTTCCGGCTCATCGGGAGACGGCGTCTCCCGGAACACATCGGGCGGGTTGCCTTTTCGGCGCCGGAGCCCGCCCGGAATGCAGGGGCGTTTAGAGGAATCGCGAACCGGGCTGAACCATGCGCCGGAGAACTCCTGAAACGCGATTTTTCCGGCGGGCGGGATTACCCTCGGCCGTCACCGGCCATCCTGCCACAGCTCCCGCCAGGCATCCGGCAGGTTGTTAGGGGAAGGGGGTGTGTTCAGCGCGGATATTCACGCCTCTAAACGCCGCCTGAATTTAAGGTTTTAATGGGGGTGCAGGGAGGTTGAGGGCGCTGAGCGCGCCCGCGCCTCCTCAAGTCCCCCTACGCGGGGGGCTGGACGCCCCTCCGCGTTTCGGCTCCACCGCATAACGCCGGATTTGAACCGGCGGCTGGCGCGATGGAGCCAACCCCCTCACAATCATCCGCAACAATCGATCATGTGAGGGAGCGGTTGACCGGGTTGATGAAGCCCGGTCACCCTCGTCAGGGGGGTTTGCCAGCTCATCGGAGCTCGCATATGCGAGCTCCGGAATACATCGGGCTGGGAACCCGCCGTTGCCGGCGGGCGCTGGCCCCAGCCCGGAATTCTCAGGGGCTGTGAAGCTGCTTCTGTTTAGCGTGGGCTCAGCACCGCCTCCTGATTAGGCTGATTATTTCCTCAACCGTAACGTCTGGAACGAGCGTTTCCACCTCTAGGTTTCTAGGCGTCACCTTGTCGCCGTTCCTCCGTAGTATTGAATCGTAACCCTCCCACGTTTTAAAGACGCTCTTCAGGAGATTGAACAGCTCTTCCTTGCTTCCCACGGGGGTCGCGCCACCGAAATAATCCCCGTACGTTTTGGAAAAGAAGACGCTGTATTTCTCAACCGGAGAGGTTGACGGCTCAATGCGTACCCGATACTTCCTGGCCGTAAGCATCCCTCCTGTTCTGCTAAGGCGCTATGACGACTGAGAGGTCAGGGCTGACCTTGGCCACTATTTTTGCCACAAGCTTCAATTCTTTTGGATCCTTGACTTCAACGATGTGCCTCGGCAACTTCCCGGTTCTATAGGTGCGGAATACGACGTCCGGCATGTTTGCGCCCTTGTAAACAAGCTTGAAGACCTGCCCGTCCTTTGTCACATAGAAGACCTCACCACAGCCGTCGCTGACTATGAGTCCCTTCGCATATTCAACGACTTCTTCGTCATCTAGCCTTTTCCAGAAGGCGACCCTTGCCTTTCTCCATGCGGCGTCGCGGTCTATCTCCTTAAGGAGCCTGTAGGCCTCAGACCTTTCGCTGAAATACATTTTGAGGCAGTTCCTGCACCTCCTATAGGTCAAAAAGGGGAGGGCGGCGGCGAGCCTGCTGGCGAACTTGAAGAAGTCCTCGATTTGGGTTGAGATTTCCGCATAAAGGGCGGAGTTTAAATTGAAGTGGAGGTTTTCGACTTCGCAGTAAACGTTTTCTGGAAGCTGGGAGACGACTTCCTCCAGGTCGTTGGAGGTCCAGAACCTCATCCCGACAAGCCCGTCCGTAAGGTCCACTCCCAGCGAGTCGCGGGATTTGTAGAACCTTGGTTTGCCGTTGGGCGCGTTTCTAAGATACGTGTCCAGGACCTGCCGAGCTGACTCCAACCCCTTGAGGGCCGCCTGCGACAGAAGCTCCTCCTTAACCCACGGACGCAAAGGCGTATTGCTCACTGCCTCTAGGAAGCTCCATGCAGCCTCATCGGTCAGCAGCATGAGGGCGAATTTGGTCGGCACGTTGATGTCAAACCCCTCCACGTTGACCCAGCCGGAGACGTAGAACCTCACCTTGCCATACGTGAACATTTCCCCATTGAAGGTGAAGGGGAGGGTGACCTTGCCACCCGCAAACCCACCATCTCCCATATTTTCAACCCCCTACCTGTTTTTGCTCATGTGCGATTACAACAGCTACGCGGCATTCCTCCCCCTCAAGGACTCAGCTTTTCCCGCCGCTTCCCATCTTAAGTCGCAGAGGAAACAAAGTTTTCCTATTGCTTCTCAATTTCGAAACCCATTTATTCGAATTTTTCCTATTAGTTCCTAAGGGGTAGTGCTGTGCTGTTAACGCAGCATGTGCCCCGCTTAGTGTACCTTCGGGATTCATTGATTCCTCGACAGAATCCTGAACCTGACGCTTCCCCTCTTCCCCTCCATGAGCGCCTTAACGTCCTCCGCAAACGCAAGCAAATCCATCGATATCAGAACAAACCTTCCATCCCTGCTGAGCCTCATCCTTATCACGCCCTCACTCCGTATCGCGGAACCCTCCGACGGAGCCTCCGACGGGGCTGCTGACGGAGCCTTAACCGGGGCTGCGGGCGCAGCCGGCGAGGGCAGTTCAATCCTCAGGTTTTGAACGCCGAGATCTTTAGCTTTCGTTTCAACCTCGAGGATTCGCTCGTCGGGAACCTCCCATGTTCTCAACTCCGGATCCCATCTTCCGCCGATGCTCTTCAAATATTCCGCAAACCTCGGGTCGTATTTGCTCGAAACCTTTATCATATAACCACCTCCCATTTTGTGGCTTGATTTGGTTCACTAATAATGGTTTGGGCACTATAAAGAAGAGAACGGAACCGCCACCCTATGTGTGCACCACCCCCATCCATAAACTACATGCATTCTGCGAGGGAGAATCCTAGGGAATCTCCCTCATACCGCCAGCCCCCTCAGATTTTTGGCTCTAACCTCAATCCTGCTGCTCTTTAGGAGGCTGATGAGCTCGGTCACCTTCTTCGGGCTCGGCTCCGGGAGCTGGACGGCGGTCGGCTTGGAGTTGTAGCCGATCCACACGAACTCCGGCTCCACACTGGCTATCATTTCGAAGAACTCGCCGACGTCGAAGTCGAGGAGCGGTTCGACCGTCACCGCCTTCCTCGGGAAGCTTAAGGTGAGGAAGCTCCTGTGCCTTGCCGTTGGTGGAGGGGCGCTTGAGATCGCGCTGTACCCGCCGTCCCTATTCGTCTCAAGCGTCTCGAGTACGATGGCGCCTTTAATATTCTCAATCAGCGGCGCAATCCTGCCCGCCCGATCCCAGTCCTTGCTCTGGAAGAAATAGGTTCTGCCGGGGCACCTTCTGCTGTGCTCCCTCAGCCTGCCCGCTATGAGCTTCAGGGTTTCGAAGCCGGCGAACGCTATGTCGCCGTTCCCGCAGACGAACACTATCTCGGAACTTGGAATCCGCCCGAGCCTTTCAAGGTGGGCGTGAGGGGTGTAGCGGTAGCAGAGCTCGCAGTTGCGCTTAGCCCAGCGCCTGAGCTGAGCCTGGAAGCTCGGTCTGCAGTAGATGCAGCCGTGCAGGCAGCCGACAAACGGGTTCCACGTCTTGGCGCCAGCATACATGTTCGAGGGCATGCTATCACACACATGCATCTCATTCAAGTCCTCAAAGCATATCTCTAACCCTCAAAGTATATCTCTAACTCACCCATTCGCCTCACCTTGGAAGAGCTTTGACTGGATATCCTCAACCGTCCTCCTCAGAGGGACCAGCTTCACTACGTCGCCTGACGCCTCCACCCCTATTATCTCACCGCTCCCGCCTCTAAGGATCTTGACGTCGCATCCGTGCTCACCGGCCCTGTAGGCTTCGCGCAGAACCAAGCCCTCATAGATCCGCCCGATCATGAGGGGCACCGGGAAGTCGATTCTGAAGCTGATCGTTCTTCCGTAACATTCAGACCAATATTCACACGTCAAGCACTTCCAATCCAGATCCGGATCCCCCGCGACGCACGACGCGTCCAGAGGGTTGCCGGACCTCACCGCCCTCTCAATCTCAGCCCTCTTTTCAACCTCGAACCTGTCTATTTCCGCGCGGACCTCAGGAGGATACTCAACTTTATACGTCTCGATTGTTCCGCTGTTCAGGTAGAGGATGATGAGTCTGCCGTAGTTCACGTCCAGCGCGGTGCAGTACATTCCGAGCTGAAGAAGGTAATGTTTTCTAACGTTTGGAGGACTCGACCTGGTTGTTTTAATCTCAACCGGGATCATTCCGCCATTCTCATGGATTAACGTGTCGATGGTGTGTATGACGCCGTTTCTGACGGCCATAACTTCATGCTTGCCACCCATAAGCTCCTCAACAACCTCGCCCTCGCCGGTTCCCAGCACGTAGAAGACAACGTCCCTTTCGGAAACCTTCGACCCCTTTATCTTTCTGAAAACCGTCTGTCTAGGCCAAAGCAGGTCAGTCGCGTGTATTCCAACGCGTTCCTCATCATATTTCGCCCTGAGCAGCCTCAGAACCTCCAGCTTGAACAGCTCATCAACCTCAATTTTGGGCTGAACTTTCAACATGTCCACCACCCCCTCGATCGCGGTCAAGCCTTTCAGATATTAAAGCCGAAGCCTCCCTCTTGGATATCCAAGCTGGATACGGTATTTTGAGGCGGTTCAACAGCGCCTTCTGCTTTTCGGTCGCCAAGTAGGGCCTGTACTTTTCAACGAAAGCGTCCAGGTTCTTTGAGACGTGTTCGCTGTAGGCTTTCCTGCTGAGCCCGTCGGCCTCGGCGTTTTCCTCCCTTGGAACCCACTCGAAGCGGATGCGCCTAAACTTCTCGGCGAGCTCGGCGGCCCTCTCGTATAAGGGGATGACGCGCTCAGCCCTGACGCTGTAAAAGCCGTTAAGCTGGTTTATCAGGAGCTGGCTGTCGCTGCGGACAACAACCTCTTCGCAGTTTAGCCCGAGCTCCACAAGCTTCTCCAGCGCCTTTATGCAGGCCGTATACTCGGCAACGTTGTTGGAAGGGCTTGGGTGGTCGATAACGCCGCAGCCCTCAGCCAGCTTAACGCCATCCCTGTAGATCGCGTAGCCGTAGCAGGCTACGCCTCTGGGATTGACCGGTTCGCATAAACCGTCAACGTATGCTGTGATGGGCATTCATTCACCACCTCCCCCAGCCTTTTTACCTAGGATTCTCCTGCCTAAAACCTTAATCTTCTCAATTGGGATCTTCTTGGCAGCCCTTTTGGCTTCAGGTTCCCCCTCAACATAGGGGCAATGCTTTGAAGGCTTACCATTCATAATGATGTTGCGCTTCCTTTCACATGCTCCGATGACGCTGTCGCTCAGGGTTGGAGGGATGGCGATTTCCTCCTCTAAATTGAGGCTTCTGAACCAGCGGCAGCCGCGGCACTCGATCCTCTCGAAATAGAACACTTTCCCCGTCTGCCTTTTGCACCTCATGAGTTCACCACACTATAATTATCCTGACGATTACGTAGCCGTAGAGCGTCTGACCAACCTCTAAATTCAACACCTCGTCCGTTTGAGGCTCCACATAGATTAAGCCAGCGTCCACAGTATAAAAGGCGTTCACCGCGTGGCCTAGGCCCCCTTGAAACTCAAGGATTACGAAGGCGCATCTATATCCTTTAGCCATTGCGTTATGTTTGAAATCGGCCGCGAAATTAACGCAGGTGTACTTGCCGCTCACATACTTGTTTCGATCCGTTTTGTCGGCTGCAATGAAGCTGAGGGCTTCATTATAAGTGGGGTTCCTGAGCACGATGCCCCTGCTTGCCACATCCGCTAAACCCTGCCGGTATCCGGCCTCGTAGCCGACGCTGTAGCCGAACTGGTATCCTATGTTGAACCCCGTTGAATTACCGCTGAGGAACCCCGAAGCGTACCCTGTGCTGTTTCCCTCTCTGAACCCCTCTCTGAACCCCTCTCCGAAGCCCTCTCCGAAGCCCTCCCTGTATCCCTCGTCATAGCCTATTTTGCAGCCGATTAGGAAGCCGAGAATGTAACCTGTTTCGTTCCCCTCAGAAAAACCAGCTTCGTAGCCGCTTGAGAACCCTGCCCTGAAGCCTGTTTCGTTCCCCTCATTAAAACCGTGGGAAAAGCCCTGCCTGTATCCTGTTTCATTCCCACATTTGTATCCGGTTGAGTAGCCAGTTTGGTTTCCAGCGGCGAATCCCACCGCATGTCCCGCAGCGTAGCCCGCCTCCTCACCGGACGCGTAACCGTCTGAGTAGCCGTCTGAGTAGCCTGCATCGTAACCCTCACCATAACCTGCATCGTGGCCTGCCGCGTACCCCTCCCTCTCACCAATGAAATATCCTTCCTCAAACCCCGCTCTTCTGGCGTAAATGAAGGTGGCCGATACCGCAGACGCAAGCACTATGAAAAATACAACCAACATTAATATCGCGTTCTTTCTGGACATGTACACCACCTCCACTTGAAATGGATTCCCGGTTGACCGGATTTCTTCCGCGAGCGCATGATTAAGTGAGTCAATTTCAGCATGGTGTGGACCGAGTGGATCGGTTTGCAGGGGCGGAGACTGCGTGCCCGACAGTCTCCCTTTATGGGCACTTTCCCTTTTCGCCGCCCCCCTATCCCCCCGGGGCAAACCCCGGAGGTTAGCACAAAATGCTGGGGCTCGAAGAGGCTAGCAGAGGTTTAGTGCACTCACCTATCTGCCCGATCCACTCACTTTCAAAAAACACAAGAGTGCAGCTCTAGGATTGCGTCATTTTGGGGGTACTTAGTCCACACCATGCCGAAATTGACGCACTTAAGTGCGTCATTTTGGGGGTACTTAGCCACACCATGCCGAAATTGACTCACTTTTTTCTCACTCCCTTTTCTCACTCCCTGAATTCGCCGTCTTAGCAGGCGTTAACAAATGTGGTGAAGAGGTATTACTGCTCTGATGGGAATTTTTGGGTGGTGTGGGTGGAACTATTAATTTACCCTCCTTAGCCAAGCGGTGTCGCTCAGGCTGTGAAAAGCTGAATGCTCGTAAAAATCTGAATGTTCGCCAATCATCCCTTCCAAGCTTATCCATGCCATCTTTTAATGATGATGTTAACTTCCAATAAAGGGTCTTCCATGCGGCTGGATAATCAAATGCGAAGCAATCGCCCCTTATATCAGCATTATTCCAACCATTCGGTTTTACAAGTTGCCAGCATGCCCGCAACTCGATGAAGCTTTTAGGTCTCTCACCAAAAAGCTTCCGAGGGGAGTTAACATAAAGTTTAGCTAGAAACTCTAAATATTCGCGCTCCTCCGAACCCAGTGCTGAAAAACTGCGAATGAGATCCTTAATCGGCAGAAAACCTGCAGTAAAAATAATCTCCCGCTCGCCATATACTGGTTGAAGGGTTAATGCGGCGCCATAAACGTGCAAACGCTTGGCAACCTCCACTTCAAGGCTTTCATCTATCACCCAGCTCTCCCCTTCAGCAGCCTCCTCACTAATCTTTTCAGCAGCCTCCTCAATCACCTGAAGACCCTTCTCCGTCAGCCTCAGCCACCTAGTAGGGGGGAAACCACCCCTCTCCTCCACTAATAAGCCACTGGCAACAAGCCTATCAACAGAGCTCGTTAGACTCGTCCACGTTAATCCAACACCCTGCTTCAGTAAGCTCATATTGGCTTTCCCATTAACAGCCACAAACTTCAAGACCTCATAGTCCATATTCCTTAACAAAGAGCGCAACCTCCAACAAAAACTTGAGCGGTTTATTGCCTCACTACCATTATGGCTGAGGCTTGCCCGTTTGCTCCAGAGCGAAATGAGGTGAGAGATTTGTTATCCCCTTCTACGGGATTTTTTCGCAATATTTATATCCCCCGCCTCCAAAAACCGCTGCTCTTTATATCCCGTGTCGGAAACTTTAGAAAAGCCGAGATCACCGTTCTCCCAGCCGAGTCCGGCTTGACGATGAATAGCTGAGCTCTGTCGCCCACACTTTTAATCACATCCTTGGCGCCCGAGTCCACGACGGCGGCCACAACCCTATTGGCTTTGGACTGATCCGCGAAGTGCTGGAGGTGCTGCTTATCAACAAACCCGTCGGTCAGGAGGACAATTAAGGCTTTCTCAGGCCTAAATCTCATGGTTAGATGAACCGCATCCAACAGGTTTGTGCTCCCAGATGGTCTTAGCATGAAGACCCTCTTGGCATGCGCTAGGTAGTTCCTAGACTCCGGGGATATGAGCTGCGCGGCGCTGTTGAACGCTATGACCGCCGCGGGGAGGCTGAACTGCCTCGCATATGCGAGCAGTCCGTAGGCTGCATCCTTAATGTAGCTCAGCACGGTTCTTCCCTTGTAGAACTCGGATGTGCTTCCGGAACAGTCTATAAGCATAATGAGTTTTGAGAAGCCCCCTGCCTCGCCCTCCTGCTCAACCGCCATCACGGTTTCCAAGGCCGGCTCCATCCACCTTCTGGGGTCATCCGGGGTCTTAGCGACTGAAACGGGGTCGATGCGCCTCGAGTATGGCTTCCACCGCCTCCTGATAGGCTCCTTAATCTCAAGCATTGCGGAGGCTGCGAAAAGCTCCTTGAACCCGAGGATCCTCCTCCAGAGCGCCGCCCTAACCTTGTCCTCGGCAGCGTTCTCCAAAGCCTCCTCAGCCTCTTCCTCCTTCACTCCCATGAGCTCTGCGAGTTGCTGGTTGCTCAAGCCTAATTCCAAACCTATCTCCGCCGCGTCGGACCTCACGTCCGGATTTCCTCTGTCGAAGTCCACATCCATTGTCGGCGCCTGCGGCTCAACCCTTGAAAGCTCGGCTACGAGTCGCGCGGCTTCAAGGACTGCGCCGTCAAGATCCTGCGCTGAGGGCTTGTTTTTCTGAGCCATGAACCTTACCAGCTCCCCAAGCCTCCTGTAGCCCCGCTGAGACCTTAACCACTTCTCATACTTGGAATTCGGAAGATTTGTTTTGAAAAAGTCCTTGTACAGTATCTGCAGGAGGTGGTAGCTCGTTCCCTCAACCTCGGGCGTAACCGGGAAGAGGCTGAGCCACTCCACACATGTGCCCTTGACGTCCAGCCCCTCGCTAGCAACCCTGAGGTCGACCACGGCGTCGTAGACCACATTGAGGAGGCGCCTCGCAGTTGCGAGATCCACGCCCAGATCCCTCATCACAAGCGCCTCATGACGCAAGGCGTCTCTGTAGGTGTATGGGAGTCCGTCTCCGGACGCATGTTTAACCTCATGGCCGAGCAGCTCCCTCAAATGCTTGATCTCGCTCCAGCACTCCGGCACCTTAATCTCCATCCTTGAAAGGTCAACCGCGAATGTTGAAGTCTTGGCGACGCTGAGCTTCAGCGGAGGCGGAACGGGCGTGAAGGCGTTCATGACGTTCCTGAATTCGGATTGAAGCGCTCCTTCATCCAATGGTGCAGCCCCCAATCAGCAATTTTGAGGATTGGAAAGAATGGCATTGATCCTCGGCGCAATATTTTCCGTGAAGAACTCTCTCAAACCCGGCTCCCATAAAGGTTCCTCCCAACTCTTATGCACGATGACCCGTGTTTTTGCATAGACCTCGCGCTTGCGCATGCTCCGCATCACCTCCGTTCCATAAAATTCGTCGAGCTCCCAATTGCTGAAGTGTATTTGTACGGAGCGCCGCAACTGCGCATTCACCTGGTTCAGAACGTCGGAAAGCAGGTCCTCCGCGGATTCAACGCCGAGAATTGCCACCACCTCGGGCTTGACGAATGTTGTGAAGGTTACGTCGAGGTGTACTTGTCGTAGCCGCGGATCGGGGATGAGGGAGACATGCGCCTCCATGCCAATAGTTTTAGCCAAGACACCATTTCGCCCCAAACATTTTGACGGCGGGACGCGATGGAGGTTCCTTAGCTCTGAATCCATGAAGAACACCTCGTGAAAATTTCCTGAACGAATTCGCGGCTTTAATCGCAAACAAAGTAAGCATTATCTGCTCTGCCCATCGGTCACTGATTCAACACCGAGAATTGCCACTTCCGCGCCGCCGTGTATGCAATTGACACATCATCTTCCCCAGCAATAATGAGGGGGATGATGGATATAACGTCAAAAATTCGGTAATACATTGAGAGTCTTTCGAGGACTGCTGCAATATACATGTCGTTGATCCTCCTGACGCCCTTTGGGGTGAGCAATAGGTTGGGGCGCGAGTACTGTGCGTTCAGATCCTTCAGCCAAGCTTCAACGTGCTCCACTGGGACTTCATCGGGTGCGGTGTAGTGTTCGGCAAGCCATATATAATCCTCAAGCTCACTCGGCGACTCCCCATTAAACGCCCCCTTAGAAATACAGCTGTAGAGGAACGAAACCACTTTACACTCACTTGCGGGTAAACTTACGGGTAACGCAAAGGCGGCTTTGATCCAGCCGCGGTCCTCTATGATTTGCCCGTCACCCTCCGTCAACAATACGTAGTCGCAGAATCGCCCTATTGTCCGACCTAGGAGAATCGGATCGTTGGAGACTGCAAATTTAATCCACTTCTCAGCGCTACCGGAAACCTCCGCAACAAGGTCCGGACCCTCCTGGTCAAAGATTGCGTTGTGGCGGCAAATTATGCGGTAAATTATCAAGGCGTTTCCGCCGACGCTGAAGAGTTTGCCGTCAATGTAAATTTTGTTTGAAGCGTTATTGAATATTGTTGGCAGAACAATCTCCCTGGGCAATGAGACGCGCATAAACACACCTCCTGAAAAGGTGAACGGGCGCTTCCTAACCCTCCCTGAAAACCCGCTCCAGCTCCTCTAACAGCCCCTTCTCCCACTCGCCGAGGAGCTTGTTGCTTATGAAATATGGACACTCCGCACAGTAGAGGCCTCCATAGTCGCCCCAATTTCTCCCCCTCCTCACCATGCCGACGCTGCACATTTTATTGCCCGCCTTAACCGTCACCGGTCTCCTCGCCCCCATGGACTCGTTGAAGCATATTCCCTCCTCCTCGCTGTCGAACTCGGTTTCAACCATTCGCGTAGCCTTAATCTTCAAGTTGTGCACCCCAACATTTATTGCGTCAAACCCTTATGAAATGGTTGCAGATGCGGCTAAAAGATGCATTCCCGCCGTGTAGTCAAACCTCAAATGTTCGGATCCCATCTGAGGAGGACATTCACAACCTTTTCGCGGATCGTGGCGAATTTGCAGTCCCAAACTTCCCTAATCTTCTCCGCTTCCTCACTGGTGATCCGCGTCTCCAGCAATCTTCTACCGGCGTCGATAAGCTTGTCCTCCGCCCTGATGAGCCTCTGTAGGGCCGCGCTGAGACCCAAGTTAAAGTCGATATCCACCGTCTTCTCCGCCCATTCATCAACGGTCATCGCTCCCTCCTCCAGCAACTCGTCCAAGAGCCCATTCATTTTTGACGCTCTTTCCCTTATCGCCTCATATGCGGCCTTTGCGGAAATATACTCCATTTTAGCCCTCAAGAACTCTTCAACCATTTCCTCCATGAAGCCACCCCCAAAAAGGTTTTAAAATAATTGTGGATGTGGAAATTTTGGGCAAAAAATCTTTTTAAAATGCCTGCGGGTTCACATAAGCATTTTAGCTATGAGTTCCCTGCAGGCTTCCCTCGGCGGAAGCGCCTTCAACCTTTCAAGCTCGCTTCTCCGCAGCCCCCTAATCTTCATTAAGGCTTTAAGTGCGTTGAACAATTCCTCGCCGAGCTCCCCGTCAACATCGGCCTCAAACACCACGGAATTTTTATACAGGCAGTTGCACCCCTCATCGAGGAGGCTGGTGCGCCACTTCAAGTCCTTAATTAGGTGGAGGATCATCTGGTCCTTGTTGTCAAGTTTCGGGGAGATGAACTTGCCGTGGTAGCCGACGCTTAGGTAGAAATGCAGCCTTAAACCATTCATAATTTCGATCTTTATGTCGGACAATATCGCCCCACCCGCTTCCCCTCGTCCGGAGCCATGAGTGCAAGCAAAACCGTGACCATTAGGCGGGAGGCGCCGAGTCTCCCCTCAAGGTCTTTATCGCGGCCCTCAAGTTTGGCAGTTGCGGCTCAAGCACCTCTAGGGTTGCGCTGTCCCCCCTCTTCTTCGCGGACTCCTTCATCATGTCCGTGATCTCGTCGAGCATGCTTCTCACTATTGGAGCATCCATATACTTGCTCTTCAGCTCTAAGGCTTTTTCAGCGTCAGGCTTCTTTATGAGTCCCTCGACCTCCCTCAACCGCTCATACTGGCCCTCAAATATCTCAGCGTACCTCTCAACGAGGGCTTTTGCAGCCGTAAACATACTTCCATGCTCCGATAGAAACTCCGGATCGTTCCATGATAGGCGGTGGGGGAGCACATGTTCAAGGGCGAAGACTAGGTCGGACTCGTCGGCCTCCCTGCGCATATTCAGCAGCGCATGGGCCTTCATGGCCTGCTGAAGCCTGATCGTCGTCCTGACCTTGCCGACGTTTGCTATGCCGCATGGATACTCCCTGCCGTATATGCATAATGAGCAGTCCTTCTCAGTCTCAAAGGGGTCCTTGCTCTCCTCAGCCCTTCTCCCCTGTGAGGGGGAGAAGTAGCATCTCGAAAGGTGGCTTACGAGGGACATGCAGAATATCGTGAACTCCTCCGGAACCGCGACTTCCTCCATAAGCCTCCTGCCCTCATATATCAGCTCGATTGGGGCGAACTTTCTAACCTCGGTCTGCCTCCTCGCAACCATCATGAGGATCTCCTGGCTGCTCGGCGGAAGGCTTCTGGCACTTAAAGCATACCTGTCGAGCGTTGCGAAGTTGGCGAGGGATATTTGGGTGGCATAGTACTTTGTGAACGGGTTTGTGCATAGCACTATGCCGAGCGGCCTGACCTCGATCGGACCGACGGTTGTGTCGATGACCTTCTCGTTTAGGGCGTGATGAAACTTTGAGATGAGCCTCGGGCATCCAAAGATCTCATCCAAACATATGAAGTCTGCGCCAGCGAACCTGTTGCGCTTTATCGCGTGCGGAGGCTTGAGACCGAGCACCGCCGGGTGATCGACGCCGTAGCCCAGTATGTCCTCCGGATCCATCTGGTCGTTGACCTGCATTGAGAAGACCTCTATGGGCTTCCTACGAGCTTCACCGAGCTTCACAGCTTCCGGATGTTTAACAGCGTTAAACTCAACCTTCACTAAGAGGCTTCTCCCAGACTGCTGATAATCCACGTTTGCCCCGTCCACAAGGTTCCTCATGAGGCGTTCAGGGTCGACGCTTAGCCTTCGACCTAAATCCTCAAAGAACCTCTCCACGCCTCCCCTTGATTGGAAGACCTCCTTCAGCGCCACAACCGGCTTGTCAAAGAGCCTGCCGACGAAGCTCGCAAGGCTTGTTTTGAAGCTGCCGTGGGAGCCTATTAGGAGCACGGGCTCCCCCATGAGGAGTCCGCTGAAGATCGTTTCAATCATCGCGTATTGATGGTATCCTCGGTAGACTTCCGAAACTAACTTAACGATCTTATTGAGCGCTTGGGAAACATCTTCGAAGCTCATGGAACCACCCCCCGAACCTACTTAGCGGAGAACCTGATTTGGTCGCGGAGCGACTGATCGGATCCTCTTAGGAGGCAGATTGCCTTCTCAACGGCACTCAAGCTCTCATACTTCCCAAATGCGAAACATGACGGTGCAATACAGTGCTTAATGAAGTAATAGAACCAGTTGGAAAGCATCGTTCTTCTGTGCCTGTGTTGCTGGGCGCGCTTAAAGGCTTCCCTCCATTCGTCAGCATCTGCTCGCCCCTCAAGGATCACGTCGCGAACATGGAAGAACGCAAGCAAGACGTGCTTGCAGAGGGAGGACGCCTCGTATTCATCACAGTGGCAGGCGAAGGCATTCTGCTTCAAGTCTATGGCGGCCAAGTTCTCCTCCCCACCCGAGCTCCTTTCAAGCGCCAGGATCATGCCGTCGACCGTCACGAGCTTCATTTCAAAGTCGGCGCCCTTGAGGAGGCTGACGAGGAAGGGTGAAAGCGCAACCCTGCGCGCTTCGCTGCTCACGACCCCGCGCATGACCTCCCTTAACTCCTCTACTGGAATGAAAACTGGAACCCACTGTAAAGAGTTGAAGAACGATTTGGCTGCCACCTCATCGAAGATCCTCTGCGTCGGTATTATGCGCAATGCGGGTATTGAAAGCACTCCACGAGTCAGTTGCCTGATCTGCTCGGCTGAGAGCGTGTGGACTTCATCTACTACGGTAAGCCAGCCCCGTCCCCCAACCTCGGGGACCTCGATAAGCCCCTCAACAGCATCGCTGTAGGACACCTAAATCGACCTCAAAACTTAAGCCTCTAATCTATCGTGAGCAGCATCAGCGGCTTGCCCCGGGCAACTCTTGAGGCGACCTCCATGTCTCTGACCGGGTCGCCTGACGGCTGCACGCCGAGGCTTTCGGCGAGCTCGTTGACCGCCGACTTGATGGCGCTGGAGTCGCCCAATCCTATGGCCGATAACACGTTGCTTAAAGCCATCAGCGGATTCCTGTCGAAGTCCACGCCGATGCCCTCGATGAGGTTCATGAGGTTCTTGAATTGTTTGGCGGCAGCCCTCGCCTTAACCCTTCCCCCTGCTGCCGCTTTAACCGCCTCCTCAGCAGCCGCGACAATAGTTGCAAACCTGCTCTGGAGGTCGTTCCTGAGGGCCTCGATCATCTCCTGCCTCCTCCGCTCAATCTCCCTCTCAAGCGCAGCCAGCCCCTCCCTCCTCCTCTCGTCGATTTCGAAGAGGACCCTCTTCCTTTCCTCCTCGAGAAAGCTGGCGAAGAAGCTTTTTGAGAGGCTTAAAGGCACCGGCGAAACCTTTATCGTTGCGAGGTTCGCTCTGATGTTGCTCTGCTCAACCCCTGCCCTGGCCACATGCCTCATTATCTCCTCGTAGTCACCGGTCCCCTCAAACTCCGAGATGTCCGCCTTCAGCTCCTCAAGGCGCTTGTTAACCTCCCCTATCTCCGCCATGAGCTCGGGGGCGAGGCTTGATGGGAGAAAGTACAGTTTCCGCTTCATTCTGCCTATCCGCTCCTCCTGAAGTATTAGACAATATCTGTTCAAGGCGTCGTACACGTTATGTCTTATGTTTTTAAGCTGGTTGATCAGTAGGCTTGGGTACGGGTGGAACGTCGCGGTCTTGACCTGCCTCCCGGATTCATCCTTCACGTAGCGAACCCTCACGCCGCGCCTTCTGGGCGCACCCTTCCTTCCGGATGCTGCAATCCTGTAGCTCGCATCCACGGCGGTGAGGATGTCCTGTAGCTCCCTAACCCACCTCATGTGCTCAGCGTCGGACATGGCTGAAACGTCAACCTGTATTGCAAGCCTCTCCTCAGAGGGCACATCAACGTCCACTAGGAATCCTTGAATCAAAACCCTCTCTTCAACCTGCAATTGCATAAAAGATCACCTCCATAAAGGTTTAGGCGGGTTCTCCAAGGCCGTGGGGCTCCCCCGCCCTCGCCCCTTGAAGCCCTGGTTTAAGGAATGAAACACGCATCTGCGACCCCTGAAAAGTTTGGGGCTGAGCGTTTTTAAAGGAATGATTCGAGTGGGGGGAACTGTGAAAAATAGGTTGGTGGCTAAACAGATGCCGAGTTTCCAGTTGTCAGAGACACAATCTTGGCCTTGACGTTGAACTCTTTAAGCAGCTCTTTAATCTTGTCCTCAAGTTCCTCTTGGTGCTGGCCGTCAAGCGGGGTTAAAACATAGATTAAAATCTTAGCATACATCCAATCCATCTCATTCATCCTCCGCACATTCTCGAACAGCAGCCTCTAAACTCGCCCACCAGTCCTCCAAGCCGAATTCAAGGCCCCTCTTCACCCTATACAGCTCGTCTTCGTTAAGCCGCCTTCCAAGGACCCTTTCAGCCACCTCCTGAGCGTCGCCCTCAACTATGCAGAACAGTATTCTGTCCCCATTTTCAGTCTTCATGAAGTTCGGCTCAGTTCTCACAAAGGCCACTTTCTCAAGAGCTGTAATGATTGAAGAGTGATCCATTTCGTCCGCGTCCAGCCCAAGCTCCTTCTGGTTGAAGACCTTAAGAAGCTTCATCGTCGCGGCCTCGCAGACGTCGACACAGCCGGGCTTCTCCCGCCTGTTGGCAGACAGGATTTTATGGATGGGCCTCCCCGTCCCCTCACCCATGAGCTTCACCACCTCAAGCACCCTTGAAACTTAAAGTCCTCGCGCAATTGAACGATAAAATTGACCTGCTCATTTATTGCCGATCACCCTCCTAATTGCGAGGAATCTTTCAACATCCTCAATTGTGGGGTTGTCTACGAGGAAGTCGGGTATCTTTGAAGAACTGGTGATTTTGCTCAGGCCTGAGAGGACGCGAAGGAGGCTTTCCGCAACGTCATCCGATCCTACTTCCGTTAACGTAGGAGGGTCTTCTCAAATATTATTTTGTTCGCCTCATCATGGTAGCCTTTTGATTTCAGCCATTCAACAATAGGCAGCCAAACACCCTTTTCCCTCGACGAAGCCGCAGACCTCAACAACGCATGGACAAGGCGGTCCATGCTGAGCGAGCCATAGGAGGCCAGCTTCAAGTATTTCGCCCTCGTGTTTTTGCCGAGGTAGGAGATGCCCCTGATCAATTCAACCTCATCCTTGGAGAGATCTCGGTTCACAATGCGCTTGAGGAAGCATGGGTTAACGTCCCCGGCTTCAAACTCAAGGAAAACGCCGTTGCCGTGAATTGTTAGCTTCGGGTAGTCCCTAAAGGTGATGAGGAAAGTTCCTTCAACATTCTCCATGAATAGATCTCTAATGCTCATGTCTTTCCTGTACGCCCCTATCTCCCTCCTTAAAACATAAATGTGAAGCCCCATCATGCCTTTCTCAATTATCTCGTCAAGCTCCTCCGGCTCCGGCATCTTATTCTCCCTATAAGTCAAGTATTGGAGGGCTAGGACGGCGTTTTCAGGGAGATCCGCCCAGTATCCGAAGCCGTCATCATCAATTATTATCTTGCTGGCGTATTTGTTCACTATGTAGGCGGCGAGGTTCGGCCACGGGATTCTGGTCGGACCGAGTTGCTGATCCATGTCCTTCCCCATCATTGTGAGGTGATATCTGGCGATTGAGCAGTACGCTGTTGCCGTAAAAATAAACCTAACGACCACCATTTAAGCACCCCCTGCTATTCCACCACAAGCCTTACGGCAAGCATGTCCCTCGACTTCTCCAGCTGTTCAATAAGCTGCCTCAGACACTCCTCAATCAAATCCGGACCGAAGTTCCACGTCTTCTCCTCAAGATATGCGAGGACGCTCCTCGTCCTCATCTCGAGAATGTAGACGCCTGAAAGATCATCGTAATTCCCGCGTGGAACTATTGAGAGCCAAAGCCTCGAGTCCTCGCCGAAGACCGTGTCCAAGGCGAATTCCGCCAAATCGTATAGGAAGTTTTCAATATCGATGATTAAGTCGTCGCCGAGTAGTGATGCGGGGTAGGCCCCATCCCAATTCCTGTAAAGGAGCGTCCTGATGGTTTCCCTGCCGTAGTCCCGTTCCTTTCTCAGCCACTTCGCGAATTTCCTCAACCACGATTTGCTCATGGCTCTCATCTCTAACCGGAGCCATGGATCAGCGTATTTAATGCGAATGCGCGAAGAACTTTCTCGGGAGTTGCGTCCCAAAGGAGGTTCAGTTCCGCAGCCTTCTTCCACCTCAGCGGATGTTTGGCCAGCACGCTCAAGGCCTCCAGCACCTCTGCCGGAGCCTCAACCCTCAACCCTTTCCCCTTAACCCACCCCTTAAACTTGCAGTTGCTGGAGATCAGGAGTATTGCGATAGCCTTGGCGGGATCCCCATAGAATCGCAGCTCCCGCCCCCCTGATGGGGCATCATACGACACCTTGAATACTCTCGCAATGCCCCACCTCGCGGTTTTAATGTATGCTTCAACCCCCAATATCCTCACCTGCCAACTATTGTTCCCTAAATGCATAGATCATTCTTCCACTTCCTACTCTAGGAGCGCCTCCACTTCAGGCTTCATGTTATTCTTCACCGCATTGAGCAGTATGGAGAAGCCTTTGGAAAATTCGTCGTAACGCTCCCCGTGGTAGACCGCCTCCATGGCTGAGGGGTGCAACTCTAAATCCTTAATGATGAACGCCAGGGTTCTGCCGATGTCTGTTGGTCGGTAGCGGACGCTTATTGTTTCCCCTCGAACGCTATAGTTGAACCAGTAGCCCCCATCATTCGAATCCCTCTGAACCCGGCATGTCACGCCGTTGGGCAATGTAAATTCGAAGGCGCCGGTCTTCTTTATTGAGGCTATCATTCTGCTCGCGAGGCTCCGGCGCTCCCGAACCTCGGAGTTGCGTTCCCTTGCGCAATCCATCGCATATGCGGGGTCGTAGCCGAACCGAATGTAAAGGGCAAACTCACGCTTGCCGGACACGTTGAACCCCTTATACTCCTCCGCCATGCGCTTAGCTTCCTCATAGTTGTTGGACGCCCACTCTAATGCCCTAATTGTTCGTTCCGGCGCAAACTCCATCTCAATTTCTTTCAATATTTCTACAAACTCGTCCGAGACATTAAGCTTCATACACGCTGCCTCCAACAAGATTATTATATAGGCGGGGAATCTCCCCGCATGAAGTGAAGGGGAGGCCGACCTCGGAGAGGCTTGAGAGCTTAATCTTTCTGTCAGCCGTTACGGCAATCACCCTTCCCCTTCCCTCGCCTACAAATGGAACGAGGCCGCTGATGTGCTTCTTCAGCGCCTCAGCGATTCGGCTGCTCACCTTGAAGGATGCTTCACCCTCATATCTGCGGATGGTCTCTGCAAGCTCGGCGAAGTCGGGGGCTGCGGGCTCTTCCGCACTTGACCCTCCAACCGCAACAAAGGAGTTTATTAGGAAGTCATTCACGCCAAGCTTCAGCGCCTCCTCAATCAGCCAGTTCAGCCTTACCCCCCTGAAGAGTAGCAGGTTCACTCCAACCTCAAACCTCCTCCCAATGAACCTCCTCAGGCTGGCTAAGGACGCCTTGTCCCGCACGCTGACCCTCACCTCGCTTACGAACCGCTCGACCTTCGCAATCTTTGAATTTGAGGCCGCTAGACCGTTCGTTGTGAGGGACACGTCCAAGCCGGTTTCCTCCCAGGCATGCCTCGCTATTTCGGCTAAATGTGGGTAGAGGAAAGGTTCGCCCCCGCCGAAGGACACTCCGAATAGCCCCCACGAGTCCAAGAAACTGATAAGTTGCTTCAGGTCGTCCAATCTCCACTCCAGGTTGCTTTCGGGCGAGGATCGGTTGTAGCAGAACCAGCATGATAGGTTGCACCTGTTGGTTAAAGCAATTTGAGCGTAAAGGGGTTTAATCCACCTCCGCGACCTCACGTCTGGCGTGAAAAGGCATAAGCCCGTATGCCTGTCGTAGATAAAGAGACCCTCCGGCGTTAGAATCTTCCTCAACATGTTCCACCGCTCCAGGCTTTTGCCACGCGCGTGGAATTCATCCACAGGCAACTTTAGGTTCGCAGTTGAAATCATTTCCCCCCACCCCTGATTTTCATATTGCGTTAACTTTCATCCCTTCCCTCCTCCCATCCCTCATCCCTCCAGGATCTTGGCTGTAGCAAGTGCTGAAACGAGATCCTTGGGAAGCGCTTCGGGCGTGAAGCCCATCTGCGTAAGCCCTTTAATTAAATACTCAAGTTTACAGTCGTCCCCAACTTTCCTGAAATTTTTTCCGATGATTCGAAGAATTCTCTCCGGACTGTTTCGCGTGAATGCTGAGAGGATTGTCGAGTGTTTTAGTTGCCCCTCCCAGACATCAAATTCCGGCGAGTGCATCTTCACGAGGATTGTTTGCGTATGTTCACGAGGTTCCTCCACAAATATGTAGGCAACCCCATCTAATGTGGGAGTGATGAGCATCCTTCGCCTCGCATCCAGTATGTTAAGGGCCCTTTCGTAGTAGTTCTTCAGGCGCTTTGAGATTTTTGGATGCGTAAACCTTGACTGCGCAGGCTCAATCAAGCCTGTTTGGAGGTGGATTGTGTGGCGCCCCTTCCAAACATAGCTCTCACCCTTCTCAGCGTTGTGGATGTACCAGCGCCCCCTCAAGCTGTAGATTTCAAAATTGATCCTGTAGAGGATTTTGTTAAGCCTGTCCTTTGTAAGATAGGTCTGCCAGCCGCAGTCGTCGACTTCAAGCACGTCCGCATCTCTATCCCACCTCGCAACTTGGTTTCCCCAGACGAAGTATCTGACCGTCGACCCCTCAACAACAACCGCGTCCCTCGAGCCCAAGCGACACGGTTTGGCTCTCCAAAACCTTTCAACAACATCGGAGGAGCGCATGGGAACACCTCCGCTGAGAAAATGGAAGTGCCCCCAAAGCATTTGAATGGGGCTGAAGAAGTTAGCTTCTTTCCTCCTCGACCTTGATCCTGAAGAAGCCCTTTTCCATGGCTCTTAAAATAAATTCTTCAGCCCTCGAGTAGGCTTCACCCTCATCCTCGGCTTCAACATCAACGGAAAACTCGGGGAGGGAAATGGCCACCTTAAACAGTTTAACCATCAGATCGCCCCCAACTCACTTATTAAGGACGGATCGGATTGCAAGCTCCCTTTTTCAGACCGTCCGGCAACGCATCGCGTTAATGTCCTAGACGCCAACCACTCACCGCTCCCTTCTGAAACCTAATGGCTTTTCATCCTGGAAATTTCGGACTCTATGAGGTTCTTTATGCGCCATTTCAGGTGCTTTGCAACGTACTTTGAGGCTTTCCTTGCAAGATCAGGATCCTTGCGGATAAGCTCCCTGAGCCTCTCAAGCTCCTCGCTTCTGGCGCCCTCATTCATTTCCCTAACCATCCTCCTCACGGTAAGGCCTGTCCTGTAGCAAATGATCTCCGCAAGCGACTCGACGGTTGCCTCCTCGAGGTTTGCGGTTTCACTTAAAATCTGCATGATTATCTCTTGAATGTATGGCCAGAGGACTCGATAAAGCAGTTCGGCCCTTTCCTTCGGCGAAATGCTCTGCACGTTAATGCTACTCATCGTCCGCCACTTCCCTAACGTCGACTCCGAAGGTCTCCAAGACGGCGTCCGCGGCCTCCCTTCCAATCTCCCTCTCCAACATCTCGTATGCCGCCTCTTCAGCCTCCAACTCGTCCTCAGCCTCCACACCAAAGCTCGTCGCAATCACCACCCTGAACTTAGGCATCCCCCACACCTCCTAAGAGCCTCCTAAGAGCCGCCTACCTCACCCTCAATTTTCTCCTTAAGCCACTTCACTAGGCGGTTGACGTCGACGCATATCTCCGCCCACTCATCGAATCTGCAATCCCTAGGAGCTGACGGATCCCTGACCATGCGCCTTGTTTTAACCTCGTACGGTATCCCGAGGCTTTCAAGGGTTCCCCTCGCGACATCTATTGCAGCATCATGCGCCCAGAAGTCGTAGATGAGAACCCGCCTAACTCTTTCAACCATGCGCGCATCACCTCCCAAAAATTCCGCCTCCTAGGGGCCGACCCGACGTGGATCGGCTGGGGCCAGGGCTTGGACGCCGCCATTTAACCCTAGGCTTGAAAAAATAAGTGAGTCAGGCTTTGTCCGGTTTTCCAACCATGATGAAACGCACTTTTTTATTTAGAACCAGCAATGTAACTTCCATCAGGTTTGTCGGGGCCTTATCCCGGAACTTTTGTAGCGCCTTCTCAGTGTAGGCTAGTTTGCCGCCTATTTCTGTAAGGTAGCCCTTCTCAAGCCACTCCCTTATCTTGCTTGGTGGAGGGGGCTTGACTGATTGGAGCAATTCGAAGTAGTCCTCTTCCAGCGGCAGTCTGCCGCGCAGGCAGATCCCCGCATAGCTTTCGCGGAGGAGAGGGCTCACCGTCGAGGTTATGCCGAGTTTATGAGCGAGCCATGCTTCCTCGTTGGCGAAGGAGATCTCAATCGGTATTCCATAAGACGCCGTTATGCTCGATGTGGCTGCAACATAGCTTTCCATCAAGCGTTCCTGCTCATCCCACTCACTGGTTCTCATCAGAACCATGAGGTCCAGAGCGGGGGATAAAAACCCGAAGCTGGCGTCGCCAAAGAATATCAGGGCGTGTTCCATGAGGGGCTGAGGCTCAATAATCTCGGCAAGCTCGTGGAGAACTTCTCTGTGCACGCGCCTGGGAATGAGCTCAAAAGGGTTTTTAGGTTGCTCAAGAAGGGCCGGGTTCACCTCAAACCCAAGGAGGATTCCTGCATCCCTGAACTTACGCGCTATCCAATGACCCGTTCTGTATGATATGCCGGTCCTCTCAAAGACCTCCGCAAGGGTTGACCTTTGCGCCCATAACTCATAAAGTATTTGCCGCGCACCCCTCCATTTAAACAGAGCATCCGAGCGAGTGTCACGCAGGTTTATAATTATGTGGTTGCTGCGGATTCGACATGTGGAGCGATAGAGTCTTCCCTGCTTTTCAAGGTGCTCCGTGAAGAGCAAACTGCCTAGGAGCGCGTATGTGCGCTTTTTACTTGCCCCAATTTCAGAGGCAATCTCGCTTGGACGGAAAATGGGGTGGGATGAGATGTAAGATATCGCTTTGTCCATTCCATAGTGCCTCAGCACGCACCTTGCCAATTCAGATGTAATCCGCAACAACATAATGACCACCTCCACATACGATAATACGTTACTTTTCGCATCGATGTTGCTGCAATAACAGGAAATATGCAATAAAAGGAAATATGCAATAAAAGGAAACGGATGCAGTCCCAGCAGGCGAAAATATGCAATAAAAGGAAACGAATGCAGTTCCAGCAGGCGAAAATATGCAATAAAAGGAAACGAATGCAGTCCTAGCAGGCTAAAATATGCAATAAAAGGAAACAAATCGCTTGGCTATTGAAGGCAATCCGCTTTGTATTTCGCATCCAGTATGAGGTAAGTTTTCTGATACCTTTTAATGACCTTGATGCTTCTCTTACCGATAACTTCTATGACGGGTATGCGGTCCTTTGCATTCCATATTTTCAATATCAATCTTTTCACCCCCTTTTTATTTTTTTAAAAAAACTCTGACCGAACCCTCAGGTCAGAGTTAGGAGTTAGAGGCTGCGCTTACTGGCTTATGGAAAAAGGGAGGGGCTCCATATTGAAGCCCCCATTATTGAAATGGGAAATTTAGAGGTCAGCCGACTTGCGCGTTACTGCCTTCAATTGCTTCTGCCTAACGTACTCAGTAACCTCTATGAGGGCCGCAAGGTTAATCTCAAGGAACCTCCGGGACTCAATGAGGTTCGCAACCTCCCTCAGCATGGCGGAATAAACCTTTACCATAGGAACCTTCCGCATCAATCAACGCCTCTCTTTCCTGCGGAGCATCCTTACGGCCTCAACGAACTCTTCCCAAGAGCATTTGAACCGGTATTCAACGTATTCCCTGTTATCCCTCGCCATCTCAAGGCATTCGTCAAGGTATTCGCAGTTCCAGCAGCAGGGTTTTTCATCCAAGCATTTCCAGAGTCCCTCGCATTCATCGCAGAGGATGCTGGAGTGCCTCTCACAGCTCGCATATACCGCTTGGCAGGGGTCGGAATCATCTTCGCAGATCACCCAGTATAAGCTGCAGCCGCGGCAGTCGCCCGGAAATGGAGGGCTTGGGCGCCCCACTACCGCGCCGCTTTCCAACTCCACGGTCCATGATGAAACTTTCTTCAGCCCATAGACGAGCCTTTTAACGCCCTCATCCATCTGAATCGCTTCCTAATCTCGCTCATTCACGGACCAGTTTTTATATTTGTGAACTTCGAACTGTAAATCGCCGAGGCGCAATATCCCCTCATCATAATCGTATATTTCATCGCCGCAATAATCCCATCTGAAAATCCGCATGTTCTTTTCATCCACAATCTTTGGTTGACCGCAATTTTTAACAAGCCACCTGATGGCCTCCGCCTCCTCGTTTTGGCAGACGACCATCGCCGCCTCAACAGATAGGTCCTTTGGAACCACCATGCTGATTGTGAGCGACTGATAGTTCTCATAGCACTCTAGGCTCTGCGGCTCAGCAACCTTCTCAAGCAGGGCCCTGACGTCGCTTAAATACCCCGCGGTGTAAACGTTGAAGATTACTCTTCGACCATCTATTGAAACGTGGGCATCATCCGGTGACCAATCCGTATCATAGCTATCTATGTTCCTCTCCATGTCCTCGAGCATTTCGAAGAGTTTTTTCGCAACGGACATTGCATCCTCCTCATTCGCATACGTTGCGATCAACGTGTAGTCTTCCGAGTGGCTGCTCGGTCTAAACTTGAAAACATGAAACCTCATGGGCTCACCCCCTTACAGGCTTGCCCGATCTTGCTTGGAGATGTACAACCTCTTGTCCCTTGAGATTTTCTTCTTCAGAATCTGTAGCGCCTTATTTTTCACCTCATCCGGAGTCATGAGGATGCGAGGGGGGAAAGCGAATTGAGCGTCCAGCCAAACGTTATTGATGACCTCCTGCACCAAGAGGTCAATGTACTTTTCCCTATTGATTTTGAGGTTTGCAACTATTCGCTCAACATCCTCAGATTCCTCCAGATGCCTCACAAGCGCAATTGAGATGGCCGTTAGGAGTTGCACGGGGGATGTAACATCCTGCAACCTTCCACCTCCAATCGAAACTCCCGTAATTTCAAATTCCATTTGTGCAGCATTCAAAATCCTTCACGGCTTCACGGAATTCGCTGCTGAACTTCACCAGCATTTTTATGTAACTGCCCTGCCAATCCAGGGCTTTGACAACTTCCATCTCAAACTCCTTCTCAGATAAGAACTGCTCAATAGACTCCCTCATGGAAACCACCTCCCTCACATTTCTCTCCAACCGCGTGCGCCCAGCCGAGACCGGGGTTGGGCGCCCCGCTTACCCGGCTTGGAAAAAACGTGCGGATCAGGGTCGGAGATACAGGCCACCAGCTTCAACCGCGGAATGGCTGTCCGCCCCCCTCAGAACCCTCAGGATGCCTCTCCAGCCTTCAGCCCCATTTAAATCTTGGAGAATCAGCTCTTTATATGCGTGCGACATGAAGCTTTCGAATCCCACGCATCCCTTTAGAACTCGGGTTACTCGCTCAAAATCGCCCGTGAAGTCGATGTCAATCGACCTGCCGACGCTCCAGTTTTTCTCGCTCTGCGCTAGGAAGAGGAGGTCGCCGAACAGCCTGACGTTTTCAGGCCTAGGGTCTAGGAAGAACTTTCTGCTCACCCGGAAGCCCGTTTCCGCCTTCTCATCGACCGCCGCCACGCATAGGATTTCACCGCCCCTCTCTATTGGGGCGTGGAACCTGTAGGGGTCGGAGACGTAGGCGAACCTTAATGGGTATGGTTCCAACTCCACGCATACGGCCAGGTACCACACGCTGCCCCAAAACAGGCTGAAGCAGACGATGCCCGTGTTAAGCCAGCACACCATGAGGTTCCCGCTCCCCGCCCTCTCCTCGCAACTGCCAAATATTTTTTCCAAGGTTTCAACTGCAACATCGTATTTTACGCGATGCGGCCTCTCATCGTTTGCGAAGACCCCGTCAACCCCAACCCAATCCGACCCCACAGCGATTATGTGGAGAGGCTCGAGGTGCCTGAGGAGCGAAGTGACGTGCTGCGGGTATGTGCGCCACCCCGCATTAGGGGGAATGTAGGGGTGAAAACAACATTTCACCCTCCGGAAGATGAAGCGGGCGAGGTCATCCATGAAAACAACCTCCTTAGGGATTTTCTGCTAAGAGCTTCCACTTTCCCAGGATCTTCTCAACCCTTGACATGAAATCTTCGACGGCTCGGAGGCTCTCCTCGTCCTTGTGAAGCATTGTCCATCTGTCCCTGAAGCATTCGATCAGCTCCATTACTTCGTCCAAGTCGACCTCGTCTGTCACCTCAAGGGTTCCATCCACGATATTTTCAAGCGCCGCAAGAATCCGCTGCATGGGCTGAAGCCTTATGAGCTTGCAGTAAACCTTGGGCGTCCCCTTAACACCTAGGAGGGAATGTCCGCCGCATTCATTGCAGACGTACTCGAGCTCTCTGAAATCCTCTATGAACTCCACATGTCCGTCCTCCCTAACGCGGTACTCGCCCACGTACCCGCTTGAAATTACGAGCCAGCTCATGGAGCCGCACTGCAAACATATTTGGGCCTCAACCTTCCTCATTTGAATCTCCCCATCTTTTCATTTTTCTATCTCCACCCTAGTTACAATGAAGCCGGGCGCCGTTATGGGGGTGTGCGTGTAGCCTATTAGGGCGAAGCCGGCGTTCGCCGCAACCTTTCTGAACCATTCCTGCACCTCGCTCTCATCAGCATCGGAGATGTCTCCGTCGGTGAGAATTATCACCGCATCCCCCGGCCGCATCATCCTGAGCGCGAGGCTGAGGGCCGGTTTAATTACCGTCCCGCCGCCGCCCTTCATTTTCGGCGCTATTTTCTTAGCAACCTCAGCCGGGTTCTTCGCGCTGAGGATCTCATACGCTTCAGCATCCCACGGGACCGCATACACATCCGCGTTCCTAGCCTCATGCTTCACAATTCCTAGGAAAATCCTCAGCTCTTCCTCCGTTATGCTCCCGGAGGTGTCGATAAGGTTCCAAACAGTATAGCGGTATCCGTAGTGCCCCGGATATTCGTCCCCGCGCCTGCTTGGGTAAGCGAAGGACGAATCCTGCTTCGAATGGTTCCTCAGGCCGAATCTGAGGGCGATGTGCCAGGGGGGTTTAACCTCCAAAACCTCATCGACAATCCTTTCGAGGGCGGCCGGCATATTTCCAGCCTGCTTCGCGAAGTCCCTCGCCCGCTCGAGGATGCGCCTCCATTTCTCCTCGGGATCCTCCCCTTCATCATGGTTCTGTTCGCCCGTGGAATCGCCATCCTGGACAACATCGCCGTCTAAAGTGCCGTCGCGCAGGTCGTTGCCGATTGGGGAGTTGCACATCGACTGCATCGACGCTTTGATTTTTAACTCAAGCTCCCTCGCAATCTCCTCAGTACTCATTTTTTCAAGCGTTTCAATATCGAGCTTGAGGATCTGTGAGATCTTCATGAGGGTAACTTCATCGCCGCGCAGGTACCGCACATCTGAAGCGTTGGATTCGGATATGCCGTGGTTAATCTTTCCGTCCGCCGCTATATTGTATATCGTTGGGTCGAAGCCCTTCCGCCTGAAAGGATGACAAAGCGCGACGTGTAAAGACTCATGGATGGCTACGAACCGCTTTTCCTCCCTGTCTAAACTGGACCACCAAGTCGGGTTTATGGCGAGCGTCCCCCTCCCATCAACGCCTGCCGTGTCAATCTTGTCCGTGGCAACAATCCTCAGGTAGCTCAGCGGGATGACTGCGAATGGAAAGTAGCGGCCGCAGTAGATTCTAATGTCGCGGATGTCGTCCCTGAGCTGATCAACGTTCATGGAAAATCACCTTCTATAACAGCGCCCTCCCCGTTAAAGCGATGCAGTTCACTATGCGCGGGTTGTCTTGGACGGCGCGGTAGAGATCGCGCCTCCTCGACCTCTCTAGGAAAGCGAAGAGCGCCGATATGAATTCCCTGTCGTCCGCCTCCGCCACATATTCCAAAAACGGTATTGCCTTGCTAATGTTCTTGAGTTGCACATTTATGGCCTCTGCGACGGTCATGGCCGCAAGGTACTTCTGTTCGATTTTGAACCCGCTTATTATCTGAGGTCTTTTAACGAGCTCCTCGAAGGGAGGAACCTTGTTCGAAAGGAAGGCCATGAGCGTCTCACCTACCCGTCCAAGCTTCCCCCTCGCTATGCTGTGGAATGTCTCCTCGCTTCCACCGTCCCGTTTAGCCATGGCGAATGCGAGAGCCACATACGTCCAGCCGCGTGGGGTCGCCGGGGGCTCGTATCCGTTGTCCTCAATAGTGTCGGAAATGTTGGCTAGAAAGTCGCTCGGTTTCCAATAGAGGTAGGCCAGCACATCGCGATCCCATCTTTCGCGCCCATACGTTTCGTCCATCCAATCTGCCCAATCCTCAAGCCTCGGAGCCTCGAGCAAGATGAAGTCGAAGCGGTCGCGGAGTGGCTTCGGGAGGCTTGTAACTATGGAGCTTGTCTCCGCAGTGTTTGATGCTGCGACTACAAATGCTCTGGGGTTAAGCGCCATGTCACCTATCTTGTAGT
>Ga0185307_1000217_pt1 | contig 39714 bp, 36 predicted proteins | sample LHCtaG_FD_128010 | JGI IMG/M metagenome (GOLD analysis project Ga0185307, IMG submission 128010) | Hot spring microbial communities from Little Hot Creek, USA to study Microbial Dark Matter (Phase II) - LHC4sed_matched (SPADES... | ecosystem: Environmental > Aquatic > Thermal springs > Hot... | reverse complement strand
GTGCTGGGAGGTTTTTAGCCGAATATTGCTGTTTCTTTTAGTAGTTTGCCTTCTTGGAATCTTTCTAGTCTTAGTTGTTTTGTTTCTGGTAGTTTTGGTTTGCCTTCTAGTATTATGTTTTTGATTTCCTCGCCTATTATTGGGGCCATCATGTATCCGTGTCCGCTGAATCCTGTTGCGATGATTATGTTTTCTGTGTTGGGGGTTGTGCCTACTATTGGGTGGTGGTCTGGTGTTGTTTCGTAGTACCCTATCCATACCCTGAGTAGGTTTGCCCCGAGTATTTGTGGGAAGTATTTAGACATTATGGTTACTGCTTTCTTGAGGTATCCGTACCTGAGTGTCGTGTCATCTTCTGGTACTGGGTATTCAGTCCCTATCAGGAGGCTTCCTGACTCGTGCTGGATTATGTATGAGCCGGAAGCCTTATGTATGGTTAGCGGTTTAATGAATCGCGCGTACTTCTCCGTGACTAGGAGGTGGTGGGGGTCTTTCCTAACCGGTACCTCAACACCCACCCTACCAAGGATATCCCTACTCCAAACCCCCGCAGCAACCACCACGTACCCGCTGACCTCGACCTCCCTCCCCCCACCAACAACTATTGAGCGAGCCCTACCACCAGAAACCCTCACGTCGGTGACTGGGGTATACTCATGTATAGCCACACCCAACCCCCTCAACACCCTCCTCACAGACCACAAGAACTTGAGGGGAGACGCCTTCCCAGCCACAGGATCGTAAAGCGCTGCCAAAACATCATTTAACTCTATGGGCACAACCCCCCTAACCTCATCCCTCTCGAGAATACGGGTCGGGACACCCAGACTATTCTGGTAAGCCGATAACCTCCTATGAATCTCCACCGACTCCTCCGTAGTCAGCAACCACAGGTAACCGTCTTGAGAGAATTCCAACCCACTAATCTCCTCCCTCAGAGACAACCACCTACTTATAGACTCCCTCATCAACCTCACGTGAACCTCTGACGCGAACGAAGCCCTAACACCGCCCGCACACCTACCAGTACTCCCGAAACCCAAGTACCTACCCTCAAACAAGTGTATGTTCTTAACACCCTCCCTAGCCAAGTAGTAAGCAGTCATAAGACCTGTCGAGCCACCACCTACTATAGCTACCTCAACCGATTGCTTAGCAACCAACCCCTCAACTCACCCCTCCCTAAACACGTACAGAGGTATCGGCTTCAGAGGAGGTCTCGAGGGAGGAACACTCAACTCCTCATCACTCTTACCCTTAGCGACACCCCCGAAGAGCTGGGGGTACATACGCAGTATCGTATTTACGCAGTAACGACCACCGCAAGGACCCATACCAATCCTAAGCCTCCTCTTAAGAGTTTCCAAGTCCCTAATCCCCTCCTCCTCAATCACCCTCCGAACCTCCTCTAACGTTACCTCCTCACAAATACAGAGGAGCTTCACCATCACTTAACCACCCTAACAGCCCTCACCACCATAACTAAATCCTTAGGAACCGAGACCGTGACCACCCAAGACCTAGTCACCCTATCTCTGTAAACCCTCGTCACCACACCCACACCCACCCCCCTCCCCTCACGATCCAAGAGCAAGACCTCATCACCCACCGACGGGGCGGGAAGCAACTCATGAGGTAGCGTGACGTAACCTACACTACCCTCCCTCGACACATCCACGACAAACACCGCTAACCCAGGACACCGCCCAACACACACCCCGCAACCAGTGCATTTACTGAAGTCTATTCTAGGCAAGTCAGTTATCTTGTTTTTAGTAACGGCGTTGAACGGGCATGAGAATACACACACGTTACACGGAATCTCCTCAACACACTCGTAGATAGCTACAGGCCCCCTACGTAACCGCTCCTCACTCGGCACGTACCCCATCCCAGCCAGCGTGTCTACATCAACCACGCCCGACTCCTTAAAGTGCTTCAAGCAGTCACACCCCCGCAAGGCAGGATAGATAGCTGCCAACCCCTCCTAACCTTCTCACTAACCGGAGCTGACCTATACTCATGAAGCATTCTCAGAAGACTCTCCCTCCTAGCCAGGTACTCCTCCCTCCCACCATGAGCTTTAATCAGTATGGAGTAACCAGCAATCCACCCCTCAATGAAAGCCGTGGTCGCCTCCTCAATCGCGGCCAGATCCCCGGCAACGAAGACATTCTCAACAGAGGTCTCCATATAAGGAGTTTTCAGAGGAACCAAGCCCCCGAGATCCGGCACGTATCTCGTTGCCGCCCCAAACTGCCTAACCAACTCCACGTTAGGAGTTAACCCAACAGCTAACAACACCGTGTCCACCCTAATGGATCTCTCCGTACCCCCCACAACATTCCAGTTCTCATCAACACGCGCTATGACAGCCTCCTCAACCCTCTGAGTACCTTTAACACCTACTATGGTGTGACTCGTCAATATCGGCACCCCATACCTCCTTATCTTAGCCGCGTGAACAAACCAACCACCAATCCTCGGCAAAGCCTCAACAACCGCCTTAACCTCAGCCCCCGCTTGAAGTAACTGATACGATATTATCAACCCAACATTACCTGAACCCACCACCAAGACCTCGTTACCCGGCTTAACACCCCAGACATTCATTAAGGTCTGAGCACCACCAGCCCCCATAACCCCCGGTAAGTCGTTATTCTCGAACACTAGGTGGTTCTCGTACGCGCCGGCCGCGATCACCACATACTTAGGCCTTATCAAGTACCTCGCATCATCACTAACTGCTAGAACCCCTTCCTTAAAAACCCCTACCACCGTAGCACCACTCAATATCCTCAGATTAGAACACTTACTCAGCTTACTAGAGTATTCCTCAGCTATCTCAAAACCTCTCTTACCAGCGAATAATTCCTTAGAACCGAAGAAGATGTGTGTCTGCTTTATTAACTGACCCCCAAGCCTTATCTGATCATCCACGAGCACCACGCTGAGGTCCGTATTACATAATACCTCAGCTGAAGCCATCCCGGCAGGCCCCCCACCAACAATCAACACGTCAGTAACTATCTCCTCACTAACCAACCTCCTCTCACACCTACTGACCTCCGGAAGACCCTCAATCCTCTCAACCCTCATACCATCCTCAGCAGGCGTAACACACGAACGCGTCGGAAACCCGTTAACCCTAACAATACATGAACCACACCTACCGACCATGCAGAAAACAGCTCTAGGCCTCCTCAAAACAGGCGACAACCTGAAGACATCCACCCCCGCAGCATAGATCGCGGCAGCCAGAGACTCACCCTCGAAAGCCCTTACGGGCACACCCTCAAAAAATATGGTTATCTCCCTACCACGCTTAAACTCAAGTATCGGGTGTGCGTATATCCTCCTATCCACCAAAACACATCAACCAATAAGGTAAATCTCACGAGAAAATAAAAAATATTTTAGCATTCATCAAAAGAAGATGTGGTGAGGTGCCATATCATTGAGGGAGGCGGGAAAACCCAACCTAACACATTTCTTCAAGCCCGGAGCGGTAGCAGTGGTAGGGGCTTCAGTAACCGAAGGCACCGTAGGCAAGGCGATAATGGTGAACTTAGTGAGGGAATTCAAGGGCGTGATATACCCGGTCAACCCGAAGTACGAGGAAATCTTCGGTTTAAGAACCTACAAATCATGCAGGGAACTCCCGGAAGCGCCGGACCTGGCCGTAATCGCCGTGCCAGCTAAGGCAGTACCTCAAGTAATCGAGGAGTGCGGGGGTAGGGGGACTAAAGCAGCTATAGTGATAAGCGCTGGCTTCAAGGAGGTAGGTCCTGAAGGCGAGAAACTAGAGAAGGCGTTGGTTGAGGCAGCTAGGAAGTACGGGGTCAGGGTAATAGGACCTAACTGCCTGGGAGTCTACGACGCTCACTCAAGACTCAACACGATATTCAACCCGCCGGACAGGCAGAAAACACCCCCGCCAGGAAACGTGGCCTTCCTCTCACAGTCAGGCGCGTTAGGCGCGGCAATCCTAGACTGGCTAGCAGAATACAACATCGGAATGAGTAAGTTCGTGAGCTACGGGAACGCCGCCGACGTGAAGGAATGGGAACTCATAGAATACCTGGTTGAGGACCCTGAAACCAAGGTCATAATGATGTATATTGAGGGAGTTGAGGACGGCAGAAGCTTACTTAAAGCGGTGAGGAAAGCCACGCTGGCCGGAAAGCCCGTCATAGTTTTGAAGGCCGGCAAATCCGAGAGAGGTATTAGAGCAGTATCATCACACACAGGATCCCTCGCAGGCTCCTACAAAGTCTACGAAGCCGGTCTAACACAGAACGGCGCACTAGTAGTTAACGAGCTAGACGAGTTCATCCTAGCCACCAAAGCACTCAGCTGGCTACCGCCCCCGCAAGGCGATAGAGTAGCCATAGTAACGAACGGCGGAGGCGCCGGAGTCCTGACAACAGACGCCGTAGAACTCCTAGGCCTGCAACTCGCCGAATTATCTGAGGAAACGAAGAATTATTTGAGGAGTAAGCTACCCCCGGCAGCCTCACTAAACAACCCCGTAGACATACTCGGCGACGCACCACCCGAGAGATACGAGGTAGCTATGGAGGCGGTTATGAGGGACGAGAACGTCGACTTAATAATAGTTATAGGTATAATGCAGTCACCGGCGTTCAAGCCCGTGGAAGTACTCGCGAACATGAAGAGATTGCTGAGCGAGTACAGGAAACCGATGATCTTCGTAGCCCCGGGCGGGGAATACACCGTGAGTAACTTGAAGAAGATAGAGTCTGAAGCCAAGATACCCACATTTAAGTCTCCTGAAGAAGCCGCTAAGGCCTACTACTTCTTCACGAGCTGGTATAAGAACTACAAAACCCTGAAAACACTGTCCGAGAGTAACCCAGGATAACGAACAGCAGGTACATCAAATGATAATTCAAGGAGACCTACACATCCACTCCTACGTAAGTGACGGGGAAGCAACCCCAGAAGAAATCGTTAAGTACTCTATTAAGAAAGGCCTCAACATCATCTCGATAACCGACCACAACACTTTCTCAGGGTCTTTACTAGCGATACATAAAGTCAAAGACACTAAGAAGTTGCTCGTCATACCGGGAGCTGAGGTAAGGACTTCCTGGGGTGACGTGCTAGTTCTATGTCAGACACCTATTAAGATCTCGGTAAATCCGGTAAGGCTATGGGAGGAGGCTAGGAAAAACCACTGCCTACTAATACCCGCACACCCACTCGATATCCTGAGGCTGGGTATAGGCGCTAGATCCAGGTATGTCTCGTTATGGGACGCTTACGAGGTATTCAATTCCTCATCAGACCCGCTAACAAACCTGATCTCCTTCCTCTACTTGAGGGATTTAGGTAAGCCAATGCTCTCTAACTCAGACGCGCACACGCTGGAGGGGATCGGGTCCTCAAGAAATATCTTCGAGGTAAGCGAGCTCAGCGTTGAGGGAGTGCTTGAAGCAATCCTCAAGAATTCCGTGAGGTTAGTCCCTACCTACTCCATCACCTCAACTATAGCTAAACTAAGGTGGGGCGCGAGAATCAGGCGTTTCTCGAAGAACCTGAGAGAGCGTTACGAGCTCTATCTGAGGTTAGGAGGATTACCCCCTCATCCCTAAGCCTCAGCAACTCCCTCACAGCCCTCTCCTGACTCAACCAATTCCCGCGCGCCCTACCACTACCGATCAACCTCATCAACTCAATCCTCAACCATTGCGGGATCTCTGAAGGGTTCCTCAGCGCGTACGGGGTCCCCGGCAAAGGTATGAAGTAGTGGATGCGGATCTTCCCACCCATACTAATCACCTTCCTCATATGCTCGATCGTTAACTGCTTATCCTCTAAGGTCTCGTCAGGCAACCCAATAATGTAGTCAACCTCAGCCGTCAAGCCAGCACCCCCGAGCGCTTCCAGAGCGTTCAAGACATCCTCAGACGAATGACCCCTCCTAATCCTCCTCAGTAACTCGTCAGAACCTGACTGAGCCCCTATATTGACTCTCTCGTTATCGACGTGCGCCTTCAAGAACCTAGCTACCTCACGATCAATCCTCTCAGGCCTAATCTCCGACGGGAAGGTGCCGAAGTATACCCTCCCACCCAAGCGTCTTAAACTACCTAACTCAGTCAAGAGCTCGTGGAAGCCCTGACCCGCCCCAGGATCCCCGTAAGAGAGCGCGTCAGGAGTTATGAATCTCAGATCCTTAATCCCCCTGCTTAGCAGGTACCTACACCAGAATACCACGTTCTCCACACTCCTATGCCTAACCCTAACGGTATGTACGTAGCTGACTTGACAGAAGCTACATGAGTGGAGGCAACCCCTAGTTATCTCCACAGGGTTGAATAAGCCAAGTCTTGGTGAGAATGGCGGGTACTTATCTAACTCACTAGTAAACCCCCTACCCCTAAACACGAACTTACCGGAGTCAAGGTAGAAAACCCCGGTAACGCTTGAGGGATCCCTCTCACCAAACCCTAACTCAATTAACTGCGGGAGCACGTCCTCCACCTCACCTAAGAAAGCATAATTAAAACCTAGTGAGACCACAGTACCGAAAGGATCCCCGGTCGCGTGAGGACCTCCCGCAATACTCACGACACCTAAGTCACGCAACTTCTCATTGATTTCAGCGATTTTCTTATGCTTCGTTAAGAGATCTGTGGTAAGTAGTGTTTGTATGTACGCAACCCTCGAGTACTTAACCCTAAGCTCGTTGATCGTGCTCAGCAAGTTATCTAGTGAGACTAGGTAGAAGTCCACGTCCTTGAGTAGCCCGTGCTCCTCAGCAGCACCCAGTAGTACGTGCACACTATACTTAACGTCTCTCCAATACCCTACTACTACAGCTTTCCTCCTCATTTCCGAGAACCTGTCATACCACCACGTGATCTCCGCGGATTCCTAGCACTCAGCACCATTATTTAGTTATTTAGATCTTTTAAGTATTAGAGTAAGGTTGAGTTAATTGCGTGTCGAGGAACTGAGACTCCCCGACGACGTCGTAGAAGCTTTGAAGAAGAGAGGGATAACCACGCTCACACCCCCTCAAGCAGAGGCTGTTAAGAAGGGCTTGCTTGAGGGGCGTTCCCTAGTAGTGGTAGCTCCCACAGCCAGCGGCAAGACACTCATCGGGGAGCTAGCTCTGATTAACACGTGGCTTAACGAGGGTAAGGGGGTTTACGTATCGCCCCTGAAAGCGCTGGCGGAGGAGAAGCACGAGGAGTTCAGGTTTTGGAGTAGCTTAGGGGTTAAGGTAGGCATAACCACGGGCGATTACGACAACCCGGGCGAGGAGCTCAGGAAGTATGACTGGATAGTAGCTACCTACGAGAGGATGGACTCCATCTTCAGGCTTAAGCCTTCCTGGCTCAGCGAGGTGAAGACTATAGTGATAGACGAGCTACACATGGTTGGTGACGAGGACAGGGGACCCATAGTTGAGTTACTGGCCGTCAGATCACTCCTCGACAACCTGCAGATCGTTGGGCTCTCAGCGACGGTGGGGGAACCCCAAATACTTAGTGAGTGGCTGGGGTCAGAGCTAGTCGTTAGTGATTGGCGCCCGGTAAAGCTAATCGAGGGCTTCTACCTATCTAGGAAAAACCTCATAGTCTTCTCCGACGGACGCTTAGAGGAAGTGCAGAGGAAGCAGACCCTACCACAACACTGCTACGCGAAGGCCGTAAACGAGGATTACCAGCTACTAATCTTCGTGCAGGCTAGGAAGAAAGCCGAGGAGCTCTCGTCGAAGCTAGCTTCACTAAACCTAGAAGAGATACCTGAGACCAAAGACTTAGTCAGGGAGCTGGAGTCTTCCGAAGCACCTAGAACGGAGGTTGAGTCCCTATCTAAGGTGGTTTCGAGAGGGCTCGCGTACCACCACGCAGGGCTCTCCCTAGCCTCCAGGAAAATAATAGAGAAAGGGTTTAGGAACAGGATCCTCAGAGCAGTCGTGGCCACACCCACTCTAGCTGCCGGCATAAACCTCCCCGCTAGGAGGGTGGTGGTCTACACTAGGAGATTCGAGGGCTTCCTAAAACCTATTACGGTAGCGGAATTCAAGCAGATGGCTGGGAGAGCCGGCAGACCCCAGTACGACCCCTACGGGGAAGCAATAGTTGCTGACGTGTCCTCGGAGGAGGAGGGGTGGGCCTACGTGTTAGGCAGGCCGGAACCCGTCAAGTCCGCGCTACTGCAGGATAGGGCAGTAAGGATCAGTACCCTAGCCTTAATAGCTTCAGGAGATGCGAGAACGCCTGAAGACCTCGTCAACATCTTCGAGAAGACCTTAGCATGCTTTATGAGTGGTAAGAAAATCGGTATCAGCATGGTTAGATACGGACTGAGGTTACTGAGAGATGAGGGGATGATTGAGGAAAGCGGTTCCTTACTAAGAGCTACTAAGCTAGGAGCTACCGTATCGAGGATGTACATAGACCCGCTCACAGCAGTCATAATACTCAACGATCTAAGGAAAATCATAACTGCCAAACCCCTCTACTACCTAACACTAATAGCTCTAACCCCCGACTTCGGCAGAGCAAGAATAACGAATTACCGAGCATACTCCACTGAAGCACGCTCCTCACTCACCATGGGCTTAATCCCCGAACCCCCTGAGGACGTAGAGGAGATAGGGTACTATGATTGGTTACGCGCCTACAAGATAGGCAAGATACTCAACGAGTGGATCGAGGAAGTCCCTGAAGACGAGATACTGAGTAGGCACGGCATCGGGTCCGGAGACCTGAGGGTCTTGGTGGAGACCGGTGAATGGCTAACCTACGCAGCATCCAAGGTATGTGACGTAGCCGGCTTAAGAGAGCATTCTAGGAGACTTGAGGTACTGAGTGCTAGAGTAAGTTACGGGATTAAGGAAGAATTACTTGACTTAGTTCGTGTTAGGGGTGTTGGGAGGGTGAGAGCACGTGTCCTCTACGATCACGGGATTAAGACCGTTGAGGAACTCGCCTCCGCAGATCCCTCCAAGATAGCTAACCTCAAGAGCTTCGGACCTAAGGTAGCGAGCAACATAATTGAGGAAGCTAGGAAACTCGCTGAGTTCACGAAGAGAGGGTAGAGAACAGCTTTACCACATCTACCTCAGCCACGGTGGTAGGGATGAACACACCTAAGCTAACCAATACCTCAGGACTTACCTCCCCAACAACCCCCACCAACTCACCGTTAACCAAGATCTCGGCAGCTCTACCATCAATCAGTAACCTCCTCGAAGTCTTCCTCAGCTCATAGTTAACCCCGATAGTCCTCATCAACGACCTCAACACGACCAGCCCGTCAGTCAAGGTATAGCCATCGCCGGCAAGCCCGTAAGCAAGTTTCTTCGTATATCTCGGACGCTTATTCTCGTCAAGCTTAACAACATCACCTACCTCAAATATCTCTAACCTCCTCCTCTTAGAGCTATTCGTCTTAACGGAGGTAAGTATGGTGGGTAGTAAGGAATTCCTCACAGCCGAGTAAGTCTTCATCTTAGGGTTCCTAACCCTCACGAACTCCTCCTCACTAGTTAAGGCGAGTACGTCAGGGTCCGTCAACATGAAGTTCAGCACTTCCTGCAAGCCCAGACCCAGCATAACCTCCCTCAAGTATTCTGAAAACCTCTCCAACGGGTTCACCCTGCCGAAATGCGGTGGGTTAGAGATCTCGCCGCCTAGCTCGTTATACCCGTAAGATATAGCTAGATCCTCTATGACGTCAACGTATGAGAGCACGTCCACCCTGTATGGAGGAACCTTAACCACCACGCGGTCCACACTCAAGTCCTGAACCTCATAACCCATAGACTCCAGTAGTCGCGGACCCTTAACCCGGATAGGGTCAATACCTAGTAGTGAGGCCACGTATTCCCTCCTAACCTCCACCACGCTCTCCTCCAACACCGGGCTGTATGGGAAGAGTGAAGCCCCCTTAATGCTGACCCTCCCAATCACCGGGTTCCTCGACCTCTCACTAACGGACGTGGTCACGACGTTCAGTATCTTCATCATGAGATAAGGCTCGGTCCCGGTCACGTCTATGACTACCCTGCGCGTCTCCTCAGTAACCTTATTGTCTTCCGCGTTAAGTATTGGAGGGAATGAGAGTACCTGACCCTCAGAATCTACTAAGAGTGGGTAGTGGCGGTGACGCACTAGGTGAGCGTACTTAAGCCCCTTCTCAGTCATACGTAGTATCTCGTCTAAGCTCATGACGTTCTCGTAGCCTAACGGCCTGTAACTAGCGTTCTCCACCTCAACGTACCTTATGGGCGGCTTCACCTTATCTAGGTCGTAGAGACCTATCGAAACAAGCTCCCTATCACCACAGTACGTGGCGTGGAGCTTCTCCTGCAACTGAAATATCTGCCTAACCGCTTCCTCATCTAGTTCTAGGTTCTCCACTATAGCTAAGAAAGCGTACGGCCTGTACTCAGGGGCCTCACTAACGTCTAAGTATGTTGAGGAATCCTCAACCACGTACTTGATCGGCTTCCTAGAACCTTTGTAAACACCTACCGCTCTGCCGAGACCCTCAGCGGAGAACATGTCAGGCCTGTCGTGGCTAGCCTCATAAACTATCGTATCACCCCTCACCTCCTCTAAATCACTTTTCAGGATTTCCAGCATCCTCGTTAATTCTTCTAGGGATAGCGGTGTCTCCGCCACCCTCTCAACATCCCATAACTTTACCTCAACCTTAGGCATTCTTTAGAATCACCCCAGGTATTCTCGTCGATTCTATGAGGTCTAAATCACACGAGTAAAGGTTTCTTATGTCATCAAACCCTAGAACTATCATGGCAAGCCTGTCTATCCCTATCCCCCAAGCAGCTACCTTATAGTCTGCGGGTAAGGCCACGCTAGCTAGTACTTCAGGCCTGAACATCCCTCCCGGGAAGACCTCGACCCACCCCAGCCTAGGATGCTTCACGAATCCCTCAACACTCGGCTCCGTGAAGGGGAAGTAAGCCGGCTTGAACCTAACCTCCTCCATCCCCAAACGCTTAGCGAGTTCCTTGAAGAAACCCAGTAATTCCCTGAAGGTCACCTTCTTACCCACTATGATGCCCTCCAGCTGGTGGAACTCCATCAGGTGTGTAGGGTCCGGCGTGTCAGGCCTGAACACCCTGTCGAAGGAGAACACCCTGTACTCCCCCGCACCACGCTCGTATATGGTCCTCAAAGATACCGGGGTCGTGTGAGTTCTGAGGACAGTCATCCGAGCAACGTCCTCTCTCCAACCATACTTCCAGACCCCCACATGGACTTCCTTAGTCCTCTCAAGCACGTCAACCTCCTTAACTTCTGCTTGAGCGTTGTCGACGTAGTAAACATCCGTTTCTTTCCTTGATGGATGGTACTGAGGAACGAATAAAGCGTCGAAATTCCAGAGGCAACTCTCCACGTAAGGACCCCTAACCTCCTCAAACCCCATCTCAACCAGTATTTCCTTAACGTACTTCATGAACAGCGTGTAGGGATGCCTCAACCTAGGCGTGCGTACAGGTACCTCGACCCCCACGTCAAACTCCTTGAATATCGCTTTCTTCCACGTCCCCGTGACGAGGGCTTCGGAAGTCAAATTAGTTATCAGAACACCCTCAACTACCCTCCCCTCACTCAATAACTTGAGTAAGTCCTGTGTTGGGTAGACCTTAATGATCTTGACGTCGTCTACGTCCACGAACCCCCTGCGTTTCAGGTCCGTAACCCAGTCCGGCAAGTTATCGTAGGACACTGGCCTCACGTGATTCCTCAATATCTCCTTAACCCTACCCACCTCACTTAAGAAATCACTTAACGCTCCCTCAACAAGAAGCACTAAACCACCCTCAAGCCTAACCAACCCATACCTCCTCAAACGACCTAGGGAAGCCCTCAACTCATCCTCATCTAAGCCCACGGAAGCCAATTCTTCTAGACGTGCTCTCCCATTACCAGTCATCAAGTACCTCAACACCCTCTCTTCAGGGAGTCCTAACTCAAGATACTTAAGCCCTAACTCACTCGTCTTAACCAAGTACCTCAAACTCCTCTCCAGCCTTATCAACCGCCTACTCTCTAACTCCGCGAGATCCCTCATCAAATCCGATTCCCTCAACCCTAGAGAGTTACTAACCTCGCTGACGTCAACGCCCTCACGCACCTCACCCAAATACTTAACGAGCCTGAACTGCCTCGGAGGCAACACCAAGCTCTCGAGCACTCTCCACACCGCTACATGAGTATTTAAGGAAAACTAATAAAATTATTAAGTTAGGTACTCATACGTTTTAGGAGGGGATGAAGTGTCATTCATTGAAGCATACCCTAGAAAGGGTGAGGGAGTGCTTCTCTGGTTTCCTGTAGCTATAGCGGAATTCCGCGAGTGTAATCCTCGTAGTGATAGGCTGGTCTTCGAGTGCTACTTAAGTAGCGTTCTCGAGAACCCGTTAATCAGGTTCCTCACGATAAGGAAGTTAAGTAAGAACACGAAAGTCTTAACATACCCGAGCGTCAATGCTGTGAAGCTAGCTCACATTACGTGCAGCGAGTACGAGTTATTTAAAGACGTTGAAGCGGCTGAGGAGATCTTAAGCAACGAGGAGAAAGCCAGGAAATTCTTCAGTGACTTGATATCTAGTGAAGCACCTCAACAGAGAACTAGGAGGTGGTGGAACCTGGAATTATTCAGGCCTCCCAGAATAGACGTACGCGAGATACTCCTCAAGAGTAATATAGCCATAGTTAAGGAAATCCTCAAAAACCTATGTCTAGATAAGCGTGTGAAGCCTTCTTACTGGGTCCCCGGATACCTCTTAATGAGGGTGAGCCGGAAGTCCGGTCAGGTCTCGATAATAGAGAGGGATAGGGAGGAAATCTCTAAAATATACTCGAGACTCCTCATGCACGAGAAGCTCGCGAAAATCTTTGAAGGTTTATGAGGACGTTCATTAAGTCTTCTTAAGCTCGTAGAGTAGGTGGCGTGCCTCAGGCATTATGAGTTTTCTTAAAGCTAACTCGACAGCGTCCGGCGATCCGGGTATCACGAATAGTAGGGTAGTACCTGAAACACACGCGAAGCTTCTTGAAGCTATCGCCGCGGACCCGTGCTCAGTGAACGTTAAGTACCTGAAGAGCTCGCCGAAGCCGGGCATGTCCTTACCGCAGTAACTCTTAAGAGTATCTACCGTTATGTCCCTAGGACTTATTCCGGTACCCCCGGTCACCACTACGACGTTACACGAACCCAGCAAATCCTCGAATGCCTTCCTGATCTCCCCTTCTTTGTTTGGGACCACGCGCCTACCCTTCAGAACCGCTCGGTAATCCTCACATACCCTCTCCACGATAGGCGTAATCTCATCCCTCTTAACCCCCCTCAGAATAGAGTCGCTAGTTATGATTAACCCGAGATTGATTTCCAAGCCCTCAGCTTCTCTCCTATGCTCCTCGACCGGCAAGACATCAACCCCTAATCTTACCGCTCTTCACAGCCTCCAAATACCTCTCAACTATGTCATACCCGTACTTCAACTCAAACCTTCTCCTACCTTCCTGAGTCATTCTTAAGGGGGTCCACCTAGGGTCGAGAACCACGTCAACACGCACATCCCTCACACCCTCAATAACCGTCAGTTTCTTGTATATCTCGAAGAGTATGTAGGTGCTTGCGGGGCATCCGGGAGCCGTGAACGTCATTTTTATTAAGACATCACCAACTTCATTAACGGAGACCTCGTATATTAGTCCGAGGTTCCACACGTCAATACCTAGTTCAGGATCCTCCACAGTCTTCAGAGCTTCTATGACTTTACTCTTAAGAGTTTCCGACATTCCCAAGCCCTCTACGTTAATATCGCACCACCTTTATTAAGGGTTTGAGGAACTCCTACTCCAGTCTTTAACTAGCTGAGATATGTTCTTAACGCTTAACCCGAAACTCACGGCTGCCGCTAGGAATAGCGGGTACTCACCTAACACTATGAACACCCTAGTTAACACGCTGAGTAAGGCCGCCATACCCTTACTAACCCCGACTAAACTCAGAACACCTGTCTGAGTCAACTCGTAAATCCCTACATTACCTGGCGTGACTATGGGGAGGAGCCAGATTATCATGTAGATAGAGTCGAAACCTATGACGAGTTGCCATAGACTCGGCTTAAGTCCTACTAGGAGGGCTAACACGTAGCCGTGAGCGACGTTAGACACCCTCTCCAGCACCGAGAGCAGGGTGGCTGCCAACACGTAATCATAGCGCTTAGTTAAGTTGGTGAAGTCCCCTACGTACTCCTCATGAAATCTTACGCCGGACTCCCTACCGAGCCTGCGATAGAGCTTATTTACCAGAGACTCAAGAGCCTTACTCCTAGGCATTAAGAAAAGAAATAAGTTAATCAGGATTAAAGTAGCGGCAGGCAGTATCAAGACTAGAGCGCGTGAAGCAGACATATGCAGCCCCACCACAGACAGTAGTAGGAAAGCCAGCATGGTTAAGGTAGTTATCAGCCTATGCGATGCTATACCTAGTAAGGTCTTGCTAACGCCCACGAAGGAATTCCTAGTCAACAACGCGAATTTAACGATCTCGGTAACCCCTCCTACCGGGACAATTAATTCCGCGAACACAGACACGTAAGTCACCTTAATAACGTCAAGCAACTTAACCCTCTCCACAGCCCTCAACAAAACGAAGAACGTCAGAGCGTGGAGAGTGACTGAAGAAATTCTCGTAAGTAGAGCTAAAGAGACGTAACCAAAGCTCTCACCCCTCGTGAGGAGGTAGAGGACGCTGCTGATGTCGTTAGTGTATATGAACACGAACAACAAAATATAAGAGGCGATAGCCAGCAACAACGTTATCGTCAGCGTTCTACTTAACCCCATCTTCACAGCCCTTACTATGAAAGTCTTTAAATACATGAGAATATAAGTCTGAGGTCTCTGTTGTTTAGACAATTGACTGACACAGACTTAAACAATAAAAGAAGAACCCAGTAATTATTCTCTCAGGTGAGTGGGTTGTGCCGGCCCTAAGAGAGTGGAGGAATTACACACCATCCACGATAGATGAGGAAACTAAGTTACCTATACCTAGCCGAGATGAGGACGAGATAACCATGTCTTACGAAACCTTAAGCAAGTTGAATTTAGTGAGTGATGGCACATACGTCTTCGTATGCGATTCCTGCGAGGACGTTGACTTCCACGTAGTTCTCGATTTGCTGGACGTTGAGGGCGCGTCGGTAGTGACGTTCAAGTCTGTTGGTGAGGGGCTTTACTACAGCTTAAAGAACGTCCCGTCAGTCCTCACAGTAGTAAGTAGTAAGCCTCCTGCAGGCGCGGTGAGCATGGTCCTCAATAGTAAGGGTAGGGTACAGATAACTAAGTATGAGTTAAGGAAGGAATTCCTCGGTTTCCTGAAGTCAAGCATAGTTGATGAGAGAGCGTTGAACGAGCTTATAACTGAGGCCTCAGCAACCACGACCGCTAAGGTGCTTTCTAGGCTGGCTAAGCGTAGGGATGTGAGGAACGGGCATGTGAACGTGGTGAACGGCTTTATTCGAAACCCGAGACTTTTAGAGAGGGTTTTTTCCTCTCTTAAGCTTAAGAAAGCTGACTCCTCAATAGCTGACGAGCTTAGGAAGCAAGGCTACGACATAAACCTAGGTACCGCGATGGCTTTAACCAAGATCGCCGGGAGATGTTCCGCGAACGAGAAAATAGTTTTCGTGGGCGGCACGGTCTCCGAGGGCGTGATAATACTTCACATAAAGTGTGGTGACTGAGTTGAGGAAAGTCTACGTGGCCGGGATAGGGATGGTTAACGTAGGTAAGCACGTTGATAAATCACTGAGGGATTTAGCCGGTCAAGCAGCCCTTAAGGCTATGGAGGAGGCCGGGAACGAGGTACCTGAAGCGCTCGTGGTAGGTAACATGCTGAGTTCTTTGGTAGAGCAAGAGAACCTCGCGTCACTCATAGGGGATCACATAGGTCTTAGAGGTGCTTGCGGACTTAAGGTCGAGGGCGCTTGCGGGTCAGGAGGCTTGGCCTTAATGACCGGGTATTCGTTAGTTGCTTCAGGACTCTTCAGTAAGGTGCTCGTAGTAGGCGTGGAGAAGCTTTTCGAGAGACCCTCGGCTGACGTGATTAGGGGGCTGGCTTACGCGGCCGACGCAGACTACGAGTTAATTTACGGGGTTACCTTCTCCGGGTTGAACGCTCTCTTAATGCGCTACTACATGAGTAAGTACGGGGTTAGGTATGAGGAGCTAGCTTACTGGTCGGTCTTAATGCATAAGAACGGCTCCAGAAACCCCTACGCTCAGTTAAGGAATGAAATAACGCTAGACGACGTCGTGAAGTCCCCTATAATAGCGGACCCGATAAGACTTTACGACTCATGCCCGCTAAGCGATGGCGCGGCAGCCGTATTTCTAGTCAGCGAAGACGTTAAGAAACTCACTGACACCCCCGTTAGAGTGGTAGGCGTGAGCAACTCCATAGATAGCACGGACCTGTCCTCGAGACTAGAGCTCGACTACCTACTAGCTTCCAGCACCTCCGCGAAGAACTCCTTAAAAATGGCTAAGGCAGACTTGAGAGAGATTGATGTTGCCGAGATACATGACGCCTACACGATCACGGCAGCCTTAAGCATAGAGTCGATAGGGTTTGCCGAGAGGGGTAAGGCACCTAAAGCTTGGAGTGAGGGACGTTTTAGCCCGGGTGATAAGCCCTCAATAAACCTCTCCGGAGGTCTGAAGTCGAGAGGGCATCCGGTAGGCGCTACAGGGGTTTACCAAGTAGCTGAGGTAGTAATGCAGTTGAGGGGTGATTTCCCGGGGGTTTCGGTGCCGGCTGAGGTAGGCTTAACCCAGAATATAGGGGGTGCAGGATCTAACGTCACCACGATAGTGTTGAGGAGGTGACACGCCTTGACGACCATGCAGAGAGTGTGGAGATTAAAGAACACGCTACTCAACCTACTCGCGAGTAGGTGTTCAGCGTGTGGTCACATCACGTACCCCCCGAAAATGAGGTGCCCTGTTTGCGGTTCCGGGGAATTAAAGAAGGAGAGCCTGCCTCGCGAGGGTGAGGTACTGAGTTACACGATTATTCGAGTACCCGCGAAAGGGTTCGAAGACTTCACACCAATGATAATAGCTCTCATCAAGCTCGGCGACGCCAAGGTATTGGCCGAGGTCGTTGACGTGAAGCCTGAGGAGGTAAACATTGGTATGCGGGTCGTCGCTACGGTTAGGAGAACAGCACAGACAATCGACGGTGGAGTACCCTACGTGATTAAGTTCAAGCCACTCAAGTCGTGACCCGCCCAACCCCGAGGAACATGATTTCAGTTATAAACCCATGACGCCAGTTTTTATGTTGGTGGTTGAAACGAGTTCGTCTGAGTACGTGGATTTCTCGGATTTCCAGAAACTTGATTTAAGGGTTGGCTTGGTCGAGAGTGCTGAGAGGATTCCGGGCTCTAAGAAGCTAATTAGGCTAATAGTTAACCTAGGTGATAAGGGGAGGAGGCAGTTAGTAGCGGGTCTTGCCGAATGGTACAAACCTGAAGATCTAGTAGGGAAGTACATAGTGGTAGTCTCTAACCTAAAACCTAAGAAGATGATGGGGTTTGAATCGCAAGGCATGTTATTGGCTGCAGGATGTGGTGAGGGAGAGGTACCGGTAATCTTAACTGTTGAAAAACCGGTGAGTCCAGGCACAAAGATTTGCTGAAGATTAAACCCTATAGTTTTAATCTGAAGTACCGACCCTACCTAACTTTTCCGCAACAGCTGCTTGAGCTGCCGCTAACCTAGCCACGACTATCCTGAAGGGTGACGCGCTCACGTAGTCTAAGCCGGCCTTATGCAGGAACATTATGGATTCTGGGTCGCCGCCGTGCTCCCCACATATACCTACCTCAAGGCTTGGATTAGCTTTCTTACCCTCCCTAGTACCCAGCTCTACCAAAGCCCCGACACCGACGACGTCTATCGTCTGGAACGGGTTCTCAGGCAGTATCTCGTACTCCAGGTACTGAGGCATGAACTTATTCTCGACATCATCTCTGCTGAAGCTGAACGTGGCTTGAGTTAAGTCGTTCGTGCCGAAGCTGAAGAAGTCTACCTCCTTAGCTATTTCGCTAGCGGTTAAGCAAGCCCTAACCGTCTCAACCATAGTGCCTATCTTCACGTCACTTAAGTCAACGCCGTACTCCCTCTCCACGTCTTTAATCGCCGGTATTATAGCCCTCTGCTTCACGAACTTGACCTCGTTGACGTGCGCTACCTGAGGTATCATTATCTCTAAGACCGGCTTATAGCCCTCCTTCTTAAGTTCGGCAGCTGCCTCAAGCATAGCTCTCGATAAGTAGTAGTAGAATTCAGGGTATGTCACGCCCACCCTAACGCCTCTGTGACCCATCATCGGGTTATGCTCTTTAAGAACTGACACCCTCTTATATAACGCCTCAAGCTTCTTCACCCTCTCATCAAGCTCCTTAAGAACGTTCGGGGTTAGGTCCTTAGCTACCTGAGAGTTAGCTAGCTCCAGATACGCTGTCTTAACCTCGTAGAGCTCCTTCAACACCTCCTCCGGCGCGGGCAGGAACTCATGTAGTGGCGGGTCAATCAACCTTATCACTACCGGGAGTCCGTCCATTATCTTAAGCATTTCCTTGAAGTCCGGCTTAATCATCTCAACGAGTTTCTTCAGGTGCTCTTCTCTAGCCTCCCTAGTCTCGGAGAGTATCACGTTTCTGAGAGCTTCAAGCCTCTCCGGCTTTCTAAACATCCTCTCAATCCTCAGCAAGCCTATGCCCTCAGCACCGAACTTCCTAGCTATTAACGCGTCTTCCGGCACGTCCGCGTTAGCTCTAACACCTAACTTCCTGACGCTGTCAGCCCACTTAAGAAGCTTGTCTAGCTCAGGTATTATCTCGGGTTCAACGGTCGGTATCCTACCGATATACACGTTACCTGTGTTCCCGTCTATCGTTATCCAGTCACCCTCCTTTACCACCCTACCGTTAACCTCGAATACCTTTCTCTCGTAATCTATCCTAATAGCTTCAGCACCGACTACGGCTGGCTTACCGATCCCCCTAGCAACTACTGCCGCGTGTGATGTCATGCCACCCTTAGAGGTTAGTATCCCTACCGCTGCGTAGAACCCGTGCACGTCGTCAGGCTTTGTCTCAACCCTTACTAAAATGACTTTCTTACCCTCCCTCGCTTTAAGGACCGCTGTGTCAGGATCGAAAACCACCTCACCGCTAACGGCACCCGGAGATGCCGGCAGGCCCTTAGCCACTGGTTCCGCCTTAGCCTTAGGGTCTACTCTCGGGTAGAGTAGCTTCAGCACTATATCTGGTGAAACCCTCATTATGGCTTCCTCCTTACTTATTATGCCCTCCTCAGCCAACTCAACAGCTGTCTTAACCCTAGCTACGGGAGTCATCTTAGCTACCCTATTCTGGAGGAAGTATAGCTTACCCCTCTCAATAGTGAACTCTATATCCATCACGTCCTTATTCAGTTTCTCGAGCAGTTTACCGGCTCTTATCAACTCCTCATATATTTCCGGCATCCTCTCCCTAAGCTCCTCTAAGCTTAGAGGTGTCCTAATACCGGCTACCACGTCCTCTCCCTGAGCGTTAGGCAGGAACTCGCCGTAAGGCCTGTTCTCGCCGGTAGCAACATCTCTAGTGAAGTACACGCCAGTACCTGAGTCCCAACCCATATTACCGAAGACCATAGTCACTATATTGACGGCGGTGCAGTCAGCTATGTCCGGGGTTATGTTATTAGCCATCCTATAGAAAATCGCTCGCGGATTCATCCAAGACCTGAAAACGGCCTTTATCGCTAATTCTAGCTGCTTCCACGGGTCCTGCGGGAACTCACCCCAATTCTTCCTGATGACCTCCTTATACTCCTCGACAACCTTCTTCAAGTACTCGACCGAGAGCTTCCACAGACCCGGCGCTACGTCCGCCGGCGGCTGCGCGTCAAGCCTTAAAGTATACTTAGGGTATCTAGACCTAACGGCTTCTAACTCGCTCGAGTAGAGCTTCTCAGCCTGCTCCTTAAACTCCTCCTCATACTTATCGAAGACCTCATTAAATAACTCCTCATTAATCTCGAGAACTATCCTACCAAACATCGCTAGGAATCTCCTATACGCGTCGTAAGCAAACCACTCGTTCCCGGTTAGTCTCGCAAGACCCTTAACCACCTCATCATTTATCCCTAGGTTGAGGACCGTGTCCATCATGCCAGGCATTGAGACCGCGGCGCCCGACCTAACGGATACCAGCAAGGGGTTCTCAGGAGAACCGAAGACCTTGCCAGTTTTCTCCTCCAGCTTCTTCATGTAGTCACGAACCTGTGCCATTAACTCCTCAGATACCTCCATACCCCTTATTATGTCCCATATCTTCTTGATCAGCTGATCCCTGACCTGCGGCGGCGGATTCCTCTCAAGTTCCTTAACTATCGCGTCAATCTCCTCACGTCTGCAGACATAGAACTCCCTGCACGCTTGAGTAGTTATTATGAAGCCTGGAGGTACTGGAAGACCTAACTGAGTCATCTGAGCTAGGGAAGCGCCTTTACCCCCCAACAATTTCTTATCTTTCCAATCGGCTTCCTCAAAACTGTAGACGTACTTCACACCCAAACCACATCACTCTCGTGTAATTAAGGTTAAATAAGGCTTTTAAATTGAATTTCCCGCGCTCGGAACCCCTAATCTGATGGGTGGGTCCCTAACCTCATAGATAGCCTAGAAGTGGTGGGGGGCGGGTCTACTGAGGGCGATATGAGCCCCGCGGGCTAACCTGGCTACCCCACCCCGCTACTCCGTCCCCCCATTCATTATTCAACATTACGAGGTTTTTAAGCATTAGATGATTTCCTGACGAGGGATCTGAGCAAACCCCACTCAGGACTTGTTTCAGGACCTACACCGTAGATTTTCGAAGCCATTACCTCCAGGTCTAGCTCTGTCGGTATTCTTAGCTTCTTAGACGTGCTCCACGCCTCAGCTAGTGAGTTGGTGTGGGATATCATCTGAGCTAACTTATTCATCTTCATGACGACCTCACTCTTAAGAAGGAATGTGAGGGGGGTTAACGCGTTTATTTCTACGGTCCTGCTACCCCCTCTTATAGCTTTACTCCCTACGTAGCCCTTAAGCGCTAGGTAAGGCGCTCTACTAGCCTCTGTCTTAACACGATCTATCAAGCCCTCATAGAGGTCTGCGTGGTGTGTCCAGAAACCTACAACACCTACGTAACCCCCCATACCCATCAACTCACTCACCTTCTTCAAGACTAGGTCTTGGGAAAGCTCCCCGTCAGCACCTAACGCGGTCACGCCGACGAGTCCTCTAACCCTCGCCGTAGCTGCTAGAGTTATTGAGTCTGCTAGGGGGGACCATAGATTATCTTCCCAGCCCTCAGCGAGGATATCGCCGCCCACATCTAAATCAATCAAAACGTTCTCCCCACCCCCGACCAACTCATCAAAACACTCGTAGACCCCGCTAACGCCTCTCTCAAGAGTTACTGCAGGAACCTCATTCCTGAGCTTCTCAGCCACGTAAGCAGTGTGCGGCTTGAAGGAATACCTACCGCGTACAACGTAGGTGTCTTCATTAACCCACACACACTTACTGAACCTCGCGTTCCTGATATTAGCTACGGGTACGGGGCCCGGGTATGGGTCAACAACCCATCTCTCCCATAAGACACCTAAGGGAAGACACTCACGAACACCTACGAGTTCCTCAAGAACCTTACAGAAAACGAAAGCTGATATCACGTCCCCTCCGCCGCCGGCACCCACAACCACTACTCTCTCAACTTCACGGAATCTAGTGAGATAATTACCCAACTACCACACCTAAACCTGCTACGCACTCAGATTAAAATACTGATTACTCCTTGTTAAGGTTAAGGAGCGCTGGTCCCCCACTCCTTAAAGTATTATCTTGCCCTCCTCTATTATGTCGTCGTTCAACTCCTTATGCGGGAGTATCGTCACGTCCTCCGTTATGAAGACCTCATCGTAGACCCTCACCTCATCACCCAATACCACGCCCGGGGATATGCGGACCCACCTACCTATGTGTGAGCCCGCACCGATTATAGCTCCCTTCAGGTAGCAAGCGGATTCCGTGACTACGTTGTCTAGGAGTAGTGAGTTGATTATTCTGGCGTTGCTCCCCACTATCGTCGCCTTCCCTATCAACGCGTAGGGACCTATCACGGAGTTATCACCTATCTTAGCGTTCTCATCTATGAAAACAGGCTTGATTATCTCGACGTTATCACCTATTTCTGACGTGGGTGATATGAAGCCTTCAGGCATCAAGTGCTTCAGAGCGCTTAAATTAGCTTTTAAGTAGTCCTTAGGAACCCCTATGTCGAGCCAGAGCCCCTCATGAATATACGCGCTTAAAAGACCTTCCTCAACCAGCTTAGGCAAGACGTCGACTGCTAGCTTAGAGGGCTTCTTCACCGGGAAATACCTCATTAACTCAGGACTGAATATGTAGAATCCCGCGTTGACCAAGTTGGAGGGCGGCTGTCCTTGAGGCTTCTCAATGAATTTAACGACCCTCCCGTCAGCACCTACTTGAGCGACGCCGTACCTAGAAGGGTTGTCAACACGTGTTAAGACTATTGAGGCGGCAGCACCTCTCTCCAAATGGGATTTAATGAAGGATTCTAGAGAAACGTCGCTGAAGACGTCCCCGTAAACAACTAGGAAGGGCTCGTTAATACCGAATCTCTCCACTATGAGTGGTATAGGACCCCCGTCACCTAAGGGGCTTACCTCCTCCACATACTCTATCTTGAGTCCATAGTCCGACCCATCATCATATCTTTCCTTAATCATATTGCTCATATATCTTACGGAAATATACACTTTCTTAATACCTGCGTTCCTCAAGTTACTCAATATCCAGTCTAGTAAGGGCTTTCCTAGAATAGGGAGTAGGGCCTTAGGTCTCGTAAGCGTTAAAGGCCTTAACCTAGTAGCGTAACCACCAGCCAATATGATGGCCGTGTCTATGCCCACTAACAGCACCAATAAATTCTCGACAATCGTAATAAAAGCTTAAATTATTGAACTAAAGCGCTTATCTCAGCTGACCCTGTATCCTCACTAATTCTTGAGGAGGTTTTAAAGCTATGAATGCAGCCCCGTAAACAACTACATCATCCTCAAACCTAGTTATGGTGAATTCAGGTACTCGGTTAATCACGTAGTCTTTGACGAACTCCTGGATTACCTTAAGGAATTCAGGGTTGTTGAGGATTATTGAGCCGCCGAAGCTAATTACCTCAGGATCGTAAACGTTGATTACTGACGCCACTCCAGCAGCGTTTATTCTAGCTAGCTCTCTGATTACGTAAGACGCGAATTCATCGCCCTTCTTCCAGTACTCGAAGAGCTTCGCGGCTGGCACAGGTCCTTTCGCGCTTACCTCATGAAGTTCTGAGGTGCCTTCCCACCTAACCCTAAGCTTCTCGACAAGCTTCCATAAGTTGTTTCCTGACGCCATACCCTCCCAATGACCTAAGCCGCCGCAACCACACCTAATGTCTGAGTCGTAGGAAACCACTATATGCCCTACCTCATGCGCGTTCCCGTCCTTACCTAGGAGTAAGTGACCGTCCACGATGACCCCAGCACCAATACCTGAACTCAACGTCACGTAAACCACGTTCTTCTTACCGAGCCCGGCCCCCGACAAGTACTCAGCATATACGGCCGCCACACAATCGTTAACGACGTACGTCGGGGTCCTGAAGTACTCCTGCAGAGGCTTCCTCAAGTCAAAACTCCCTAACTTGATGTTAGGGGAGTTAACGACGCGGCCCTCCCTAATATCTAAAGGTCCTATAGTCCCCACACCAACCGCCACCACCTCGTGTTCGGGGAGTCCATTAACAAGGTCTCTGAAAGCCTCGATTATGGCGTTAGCTACGACACCCTCCCCTCCCTCCTGAGGCGTGCTGAAAACAACTTTACTTACTAAACTCGCGTCAACTGAATTGAATAAAGCTACTCGAGTCTTGGTAGCCCCGACGTCAGCCGCCACCACAACCCTCAAGCCCGCCACCAACTATAAATTTACGGGAAATAATTTTAGAGCTCTCGCGGAGGTCTCCCCCTAAGACTAGACATGGTAGTCGTGTATGTGCACGTGCTTCTCGTGAATGGTGATTGCCTCGCCGTACACCTCCTTAAGTATCTCCTCCCTCAACACGTCCTCCGGCTTACCGAAGAACCACTTACCACCGCCGAGCAGTAGAAGGTAATCCGTGTTTTGCAGTAGCAGTGTTGGGTCATGAGAACTCATTATAACAGTAGCTAGCCTACCCTTAAGCAACTTAAGTATCGTTGACGCGAGCGAGACCCTGCCCGCAGGATCTATCGAGGAGAAAGGCTCGTCTAAGACGAGTATCTTAGGATCGTGAATTAAGGCTCTCGCTATCAAGACTCTCTGCCTCTCACCGCCAGAGAGTTTCCAGAAACTCTTAGTCTTAACACTCTTATCGAGCTCCACTAAATCTAGGACCTCCTCGACTCTTCTCTTAACCTCACTACTAGGAAGAGTTCTAGGCCATCTCTTCCTGTAGAGGAGGTAGGAGGTCTCGATAAACTCCTCCACGCTGACGGGGTATGGGAAGTAAGAGGGCGTGAAAATCTGGGGCACGTACCCCACGTACTTACCGATGCGCTCAGGAGATCCCGTGACCTCCTCATCATACAGGAAAACACTGCCCTTCAGAGGCTTGAGAAGACCTATGAGGGTCTTGATAAACGTGGTCTTCCCTGAACCGTTCGCCCCTATAATCTGAGTTAACGTGTTCTCAGGGAATAACGCGTTTATCCCCTCGACGACAGGCCTCACGTAACCCACGGTTAAGTCAATTGTTTTAAGCATTCCCTCCCCTATGCACACATTAATTTAAAGCTTATAAATGAGTGTGCACACTAAAGATTAGGGTGGAGGATTGACTCCTGTTAAGGTATGGTATGTTGGCGTGCTCCTAATACTAGCTAATTCCCTAACCCCCCTAATCAGTTATTCGAGTAACTCTGCAGGCTTAACTATCGTAGCTACGTTCCCAAACCTAGTTGATGATATTAACTTGATTAAGTGTGACTTAGATAAGGTCTACTCCCTACTCCCACCATCGATAGACCCTCATGACTACTCCTTAAGACCTGAGGACGTCGAGTTGCTGAAGCAGGCAGACTTAATAATCTCCACAGCGCACACACATTTCGAATTACGTATTAATGAGTTGAGGAACCGGGGAGACCTCAAAGCAGTGATTATAGAGATACCTAAAATACCTGGAATCAAGCTACTGCAGAACCCAAGCACCAGATTGCCTAACCTGCACATGCCCATATACGACCCGAACAACTACCTAATATTCCTGAGAAACCTCACGAACACACTCAAGCATCTAAACCCTGCCTGTGCCGAAACCTACGAAGCTAGGTACAAGCTAGTGGAGGAGAATATCACTAAATTACTGAGTAATGTTAAGCGACTAAGTCTGAGAGGGGTTGGTGTGAAGCCCGTGGTTCAATACGCTGTCACGTGGGTCGGCATAAACATAACTGATTTCCTAATACCTGAGGAAGACGTTAGTCCAACACCTACAACCGTAAGTAAGATAGAGGAATTGATTAAGAGAGGATACGTTGATGTGATAGTTCTTACTGCCGAGGAAGACGCGTACGTTAACTACTTAAGAAGTCTTGGGACACAGTACGGCATGCCGGTGCTGGTGGTTCCGCTACCATTTACTGAAGGCTCTGTAATCAGTAAGTTAGAGAAGGTAGTTGAGCAACTCACTAACATTGAGGTTTCCTCAAGCACTGCTCAAGCGCCCGGAACGTATTATCCTGACAACACACTCCTACTAATCTTGCTAGCTTCCATGTCATTCCTACTCCTCGCTCTATTAATCTACTACGTTACGCGTATCAGGAGTGCTAAGTCCTCTCCTAAGGGGTAGGGTGAGTAATTATGCGTGAGTTAATAATGCTTTACGCTTTCCTGATACTCGCGTTAACCATGACCGGGATATTCCTTGGGTTAGAGTCAAGGTGGCTCTTAACTTTCGCTTCTCTAGGGCTCATATTCGGTTTCTTAAGTCCTGTCATAGCCGCTAGGAGACTCTACTATCTCTCAGCCGCCGCACCACACTCAACCCTCTTCTCTGTAGCTCTCTCCATAATGGTAACGGGTGCTTCATGGTCTAGTAACTACTACCTGATAGCAGTGATTGTTTCAGTCTTGTTAATGCTCGGTGTTAGTTATATGGTGAGGTCGGGTCTAGATCCCGACGTGGCTACCTCCGCGTTCGTTGCCGGCACCACCTCTTCCAGTGTCTTAATCCTCTACTATGTTTCCGTGAATTACAGAATGACTTACTCGGTTAACGCTTTGATCTTAGGCGATCCACTACTCATATCATATAACGAGTTAGCGATACTCTTCCTCACGCTAATCATGACAGCGGCTTTAGTTACTACTACGTTCAGGGAGAACGTGTGTGCCGGGGTAGATATGGACTTACTTAAGTTGAGTGGAGTTAAGTTAACCCTCTACGATCTAATGCCTTACTTCCTGCTAGGTTTTGCGTCAGTAGTTCTCTTGAGGCTTGTCGGCTACGTCATGTCGCACGTGATGATATTGCTACCCTCACTCATCTCAATGAATCTCAGTAGGAGAGCCTGCTTTACTCTAGCACATAGTGTGGGACTAAGCACTCTCTCAGCCTTAAGCGGACTCATACTATCTACCTACCTAAACATCTCGCCTTCAGGCAGTGTCGGCTTATTCCTAACCTTAATTTATTTAGCGACGTTTATTATGAGGAGGTACGGTCTTGAGTAGGAAAGAGAGATTCGGGATCTCAATACCCGCGGAACTCTCAAGTAAGGTTAAGGACATAGCTAGCAGGAGGGGCGTGACTAAGTCTAAGGTTATTGAGGAGGTGTTAAGGAACTACATTACGGAATTAACTCATGATGAGAGCCCGCATCGCTGCTCAGGCATCATAGTAGTGGTTAAGGAGGAGGTAAGCCTGAGTCTGGAGGCCCTATACGAGAATTATAAGGAGGTCATAGTTGGGTACACACACCAACATTTGGAGGGGGTATGTGTTAACGTATTATTCGTTTCAGGAGCATCTCAAGAGATAGAGAGCCTAACGAAGAGTTTAAGCACGTGCGGATGCTTCACGAGGTTCATGCCACTACATCTAAGAGAGTTTAAGAAAAGCACGTGAGTATTCTCCAACGTGGTTAAGCTTTAATAACCCATTTCTTCCTACTTCTATCGAAGTACGCTATCGCTGACTCAGCCATCTTCTTTAGTAGAGCTACTTCCTGCTTATCTAATACCTTAGCTATCTCCGAGTCCCTGTCCGTAGTCAGGGACTCAACCTTGCTGACGAACTGGGTCCAGAACTCCTCATCTACCGCCACCCTCTGATCTCTGAGACTCAAGACTACCGCACCCTCCCTCTCCAGCCTGTCGAAGAAAGCGTCTCTATTCCTTATCTTCTTAGCTATGTCTGACTCATATATTATCTTCTGCTTCCTAAGTATCTCTATGGCGGTGACCCTCTCCCTAGCCCTCTCCGGAACAGCCTCGGCAGGGGCTTGCTGCACCGTGATCTTGGAAGGGAGTTCATCGAGTTTAGAGCTTAGCTCGTCGAGAACCTCACGCACCTCAACCAACCTATCCCTAAGCTCTGTGAGGAGTGAGGAGTAAGTGTTTATGGTGTCAGTTGCGGACCTAAGCAACCTCTGAATACTGCTGAGCGCCTCATCCTGAACTACCTGTTTTTGTGAAACCTTGCTCAAGTAATCCTCAAGCACTTTCCTAACTAAAGCTTCTGTCGCAAGCCCTGGGTAAATCCTCTTAAGAGAATTAACGAGTTCCTCAGGTAGCTCGAGAACCACCTGAACCAATACATCACCCTCACTAGAGATTAAAGCTATGGGAGTTAATAACTAAAGATATCACTAAACGCTTTCCGTTTGTCCCTAGATGTTCATTCTCGTTAGTTTGTTTTTATTTGTTTGTCTCATCTAGGGACTTTCTCCTCGCCTACTCCTTCATCGATAGCACTGCTACTTCTGGGGTAGGGTCATCGGGCATTGAGGCCAACGACACAGACCCCTTGAGAGTCAGCCTGCCTAGGCTTGGAGCACTGCTCCCATCGCCTAAGCAGACCCAAATCATAAATAAAATCAGAACTCATAAACCTAATCCATAAGCATCAACTATGAAACAGCCCCTCCAAAGCTGAGATTATCTCATCTCCTCTAATCACTACGGTGGAGAATTTCTCGGCTAATCTCATGACCTCGCTGTAGGTGGCTGCGTCGCCGTCGTTTAAGACCTCAGTGATTATTAGTGAGGGTCTTAAACCACTTAACTCAGCTAACGCTAAGCTAAGTTCCGTATGTCCTCTCCTAATCCTAATACCCCTGCCCAGGAGTATAGGGAGGTGTCCTGGCGCCACGAATTCAGAGTAGAATTTCCTCACAGCTAGCGAGATTTTCCCCTCCTCAGTAATTAAACGAACTACCTCATCTAATTCCCTTATCGTCCTAGCCTTATCTGAGTCTCTGATACCTGTCCTAACACTCACGTGATTCACCCATAAGCTGAAGTTCGGCGGGTCCCCGTAACTCAGCCTCTTGCGCGTCAGCTCCCCGTAACCTAGCAACCGGAACACCTCCTCCAAGTATTGAAGACCTAAGACAGACCCTACCTCCCTACTGGTGACGTAGCAGGTTAAGCCGCCGGCGAACTTCCTGGAAATAGTTATCGCGTAAGTGTCGACGGCGCCGGCAAAGAACACCATATCTGCCTCACCCTCCCTGCTCTCAGAGTCGTATATGAAGACCGGTCTCCCAGCCCTCAATAACTCTAAAGCCTTCCTCAGCATCCCACATCACTAAAACAATGTGGTTGAGTAGTTTTAAAGGTTGTACCCGGGGGTCCCGCTCCGTGCCGACTCACTCAGTCCTTAATTCTCAGCAGGTAGATCATCAGTATGAGGGAACCTACTTCAGCGACTAACGTGTAGGGTATTAAGTAGGTTGGGTTCAGCGTGTATATGGTTCCGGCGATCACGCCCCCGAACATCCACGCAGCACCGTAAACGAGTCCGTAAGTGCCGTAAGCGAGTGCCCTCCTCCCAGATTCTACCAGGTCTGGTATGGCGGCGCGCATGTTCGTCTCATATATTGACATAATAGCTCCCCAGACAGCGGAAACTAAGTATATTGCAGTCTTAGTGTTGGTTAGGAGGAGTGGCGGTATTAGGGAAGCTAGTAATGGCGTCAGTACGAGTGATTTCAGCCCTACCTTATCGTAGAGGTAGCCTACCGGGAAAGCTATCAGAGCGTCGACACCCATCGCTAGAGCATACATTAAGGAGATTTCAGGATCGCTGAGCAGGCCGTACACCTTCACGTGGTAGGATATTAGCGACCAAGCCAGGTAGCCGACGGTCATGAGTGAGAGGGAAGCTGAGAAAATATTGAATTTCTTGCCTAGACCACGACCCACCACAGTCTTCCTCAAGCTAACACTCCTTACCCTAGGGTACGTGGTGTAGGCTGTGAGCAAGCACGCGAGAGAAACCGCGGCAGGAACTGCTAGAATAGAGAAAGCTAGTCTGTAGTCCTCCCCCGACGTACTTAAAACGAAAGTTACTAGGAGAGGCCCTGAAACAGCCCCAACCTGATCCATAACCTCATGTAGTCCGAACCCCTTACCCCTACCTATCCCCTCAATAACCTCCGATAATATCACGTCCCTCGCAGGAGCTCTCAAGCCCTTACCCAGCCTCTCAACGATGAAGAGCGCTAGAGCTATTTCCCACCTACCGGCTAAGGCTAGCGCTGGGACAGCTAACAAGTTAATCAAGTAGCCAGCCACGGTCAAACCCCATAAGACCCTGCTACTCCTCAACCTATCAGCTACGTACCCGCTGAAAAACCTCATTAAATACCCTAAGAACTCACCGATAGTCACGGCACCAGCTACTAACGCGGTCCCCTCAAGGATTTTCAAGTAAGCACCTGAAACACCCCTAGCACCCTCGTAAGTCATGTCAGCGAAGAGCGAGACAAGACCTAATAAAACGAACGTCAGGAGTATCCTCTTATCCGCCCCCCACCACCTCAATTATAGGCTTGAGGACCCATTAATAAGTTCCTAATCCATTGATAATAATGGTGTTAGGGGTGAGTGAGGAGCCTCTGCTAGACTTAGTTAACCTGTTATATACTGTCAGCAAAGAAGAAAGAGAGAAGCATCCTAGGAGAGCGGACACTTACTGGGTTACGGATCTCGTGAGGTGCGTGCTCAAGAGAGAGTATGAGCTTAAGTATCCTGAGTTAGTCGAGAAAGAAATCTTCACACCGATCTTCATACTGGGAACCCTAGTTCATAGAGGATTGCAGGAACTACTTAAGAGTGTTATGGGTGAGGGAGTCTCCACAGAGGTTGAGGGTAGTCGTGAGGTAGTCTTACCTGACGGTAAGAGAGTAACCGTTGAGGGTAGGGCGGACATAGTGGTTAAGATAGGTGATGAGATGATCGGGGTGGAGATAAAGGCTGCTAGAAGTGATTACGAACTACCTAAGCCTCAACACGTGGATCAGGCTAGAATATATAACTGGCTCTTCAACCTCAACCAAACAATACTGGTTTACATAACCCCTGAGAGAGTGACTCAGTACCTCGTAAGTGATAGAGTTACTGAGGATGAAGTCATAAACAGGATAATGTCTAGGAAGATCCCCAGATATGACTGGGAGTGTAGGTACTGTAGCTACTCGGTCATGTGCCCCTACAAAATACCGAGTAAGTAGGTCAGGGGAGTTAATCACGTCGCCCTCAGTAAGTACTCAAGCGGTACGTACACGTACCCGGTCCCGTAATTAATCTCGTAGAAAAGCTCGTAGAGAGCTCTCTCTAGAACCCAAGCCTTAAGAGAGTTAGTGAATAGGCCCTCATCATCAAGTCCTTGAATTTCCCGTAAGCTCGCGTTCCTCAAGTACTCTCTTAGCATAGTGTTGAAGACCTTATCCTGCCATTTGAGAGCCTCACTACTTAACTCGTGTTCCTTAATGAACTCGCGGAAGACGTCCACCAGACCCTCCTTCCTCGCCTCCGCGTAAGCGAACATGGTCACGTAGTGGAGGGATCTTAACAAGCAAGCAAGATCTCTTGATGCCGTCTCTAAGACTGATCTCCTCCGTCCCGTCCTGCCAGGCTCCCCCTCAAAATCTATTAATATGAAGTTCTCGCCATCGTAGAGTGTTTGAGCTAGGTGTAGGTCGCCGTGAGTCCTGATAAGTCTCAGACCACGTAGTTCCCTGAGACCTCTCTCCAGCTTGCTCAGCGAGTCCTCTATTAAGCGTGTTACGTCAATCCTTAACTCATCACCCAGCTTCTTCAAAGATTCCCGAGCCTTAACTTCCTGATACCTCACGTCACTTAACCACGCTTCAATCACCTCGTCCGTCGCTTCCCTAGGCACGCACCACTCCTCATCACATAAACTCATTACCTCATGGAATAACGCGACCACCCTACCTAACTCACGTGCCTTAGCTTCCACGTCATCCCGCACGCCATCCCTGAAGTATCTGAGGGCGCTTAGGTAGAAAGGCATGCCGCCATCCCCTACTGACTCCACGTACCTAGTCATCACCGCAACCACCACACCCCCTAACGAAACCTCCAAGGCTAGCTTAGGTGAGTAAGGGAACCCCCTCCTAGACAAATACCTTAGGAATCTGGGCTCACTTAACTCCGGAGAGAACGTCCTGTAACCTTTGAAGACGTACTTCCTATCACCTACCTCAACAACTGATATCACGTTAGTCCAAGCGGTAGGCAGGGGCTTAACCACTACCTGACCTTCCGGGAACTCATCGTATTTCCTGACCTCAAGTAATCCCCCACCACCTATCAAGTTCTCAACATACTCAACCGTATACTCACCCTCAACATACTCGCCGTCCCTGATCGTCACAGGTGTGAAAACCTGTTGTGACCCAATCCTTATGAGAAGCCCCTTAAGACTCTCCCCCAGGTTAAGGGTAATTATCTCGTCCGGTAGTACACCCTTAAGAGGGTACCACCTCCTACTCATAACCCACTCAACGACCTCGTCCCCGCAGCACGCCATCCACACACCACCTAATTAAGTTATGTCGTGAAATATAATCTGGTGTAGACCGTTGACTGTGGCTGAACACGAGGGGCGGGGGAATGCGTGTTCCTCGGAGAGAAAGCCCGTCTTTATATTCGTTATACACTTTCACCAACCAGTAGGTCAGTTAGGTGAGGTTCTTGAAAGACTCTTCGAAAACTGTTATAAGCCGTTAATGAACACGCTCATGAAGTACCGCGCGCCCGTAGCCCTACACTTCTCAGGCCCCCTACTCTTATACGCTAAAGACCACTACCCAGACTTCCTGGAACACATCAGGAAATCCGGTGATTTAGGGTTTCCGGAATTCGTTGGCGGCGCTTACTCCGAAGCCATACTCCCGCTAATACCTATCGAGGACCGCGTTGAGCAAGTCAGGAAATACATCGAGCTTTTCAGGAAGTTAATCGGTGATTATCCCCTCAAGGGTTTCTGGCTACCTGAGAGATTCTGGGATCAAACAATACCTCCCGTAATCAGTAGGTTCGGGTACGAGTACGTCTTCGTAGACGACCAACTACTCTACTCGAAGGGGATGAAGTGGGGTGACAGCAAGTATTTATGGATAACTGAGGACTCAGGCAAGCCCGTTAAGCTATTCTTCATAGATACTGAGATAAGGTATAAGCTGCCTTGGTCCCCGATACCTGAGGTAGTGGAGTACATAACCAAGGCTTCCGAGCTTGAGGGGAGTCCCTACATCTTATGGGGTAGTGACGCCGAGAAATTCGGTGAGTGGAGACCGTGGGACGTTACTGGTAGGTGGCTTGAGGAATTCCTTCAAGTCTCTATGAGGAGCGACAAGTACTGTATGTTAAGACCTAGAGATTACTTAAGGCTAGGAGTTCCTAAGGGACTCACGTACCTGCCTCACGGGAGCTACGATAAGATGATGGAATGGAGCGGGGGGTTGGTATGGAACTTCCTAACCAAGTATAGTGAGTCTAACAACATGCATAAGAAACTCATACACGTTAGGAATAAGGTTCTTGAAGCAGAAGCACGCAGCAACTCCAGACTTGAGGACGCGTGGGACCACATACACCTAGCTGAATGTAACGACGTGTACTGGCACGGCCTCTTTGGCGGGACCTACATACATCACCTAAGAGCTGAGGTCTACAGAAACCTAATAAGAGCGGAGAATATCGCGGACAGGATTTTAGGCAGTTACGGCACCAAGAAAACAGACTTTGATTTTGACGGAGTAGACGAGGTACTGATTGAGGGGGAATCACTCAACGCTTACGTGAAGCCTTCTGACGGCGGCACGATATTCGAGCTAGATTACAGGGAGCGAGGGAAGGAATGTAATTTAATTAATATCATGTCAAGATACCCTGAGACATACTTAAGTGATATCCCATACTACACACACGACACCTACAGGAGAGCTTTATTCAGAGACTTCATAGTTAGGAACGTAGCTAGCTTGAGGGAATGGGTGAGTAGGGGAGGCGGCTATACCGCGGAAGACTTAGTGAGTATCACAGACTATGTCTTGAGCGAATTAAGGAATTCCAGCATGGTATTGAGATCTAGACTTAAAGGCTTGGAGATCGTTAAGGAGTATCGCCTAAGCGGCTCAACCCTGACTACCACGTACTACTTAGGGGAGACTCCAAGAAGTGATGAGGTCTTACTCATTGAGTTCCCGTTCTCCCCATACTCACTAAACGAGCTAAGACTTGAGGTTGACGGGGAGGTCGTTGAGGCCGGTCAGTACGCGGAAACTAATGATTTCACAGTAGTCTCCGAGAGTAACGCGATCAAGGTAAGGTTAAGTGAGGTCGTTAATTTGTGGAGCTGGAAACACGTAACTCTCTCAAGAACTGAGAAGGGGGTGAAGGAATCCTTACAAGGCTTAATAATTGTCCTGGGGTTGAGGGTAGGCGATCTTGCTGGAAGAAACCTCAGGATCACGCTACAAGCTACTTAACGCTTTCTCGACACAGTATTACAAACCCGTACTCGCCGAGAACGAGTTCGTTGTTGTTGAATTTAACCCTCCTAGACATGATAGGTCTTAAATCACTCGCTACCTTATCAAAAGCGATAGTCTTCTCAGACATGTTGACTATTACTAACGCCTGACTAGAGCTTAAGTACCTACTTATCATGAGTAAGTCCTCAACCCTACTCATGCTCATCAAGCCTTTCCTTATTGGCGAGCACGTTCTCCTCACCTGAATCAAGTCCTTAACTAGTCTCAGAAGTTCCTTATCCCACATACTCTCATCCCATACCATGCCTCTCCTATTATCAGGGTCTCCTCCACCAACCATACCGACCTCATCCCCGTAGTACAGGGAGGGGGAGCCTGTCAAGCAGAATAAGAGAACGTAAGCGATCTCAAGCTTAAGCGGGTCTCTAATCAAGGTCTTTATGCGCGGCGTGTCATGAGATCCCAGCAAATTATATAGTGAGAGACTCTTTAAAGGCGCGAGCACGGAATACCTACTCATAGAGGAAATTATGAAGTGATCTAAGTCTATCATGCCGTCAAGAACCGCTAAAACATCTCTCATGAGTCCATAATTCATTAAGGAATCGTATCGTCCGCTAGCTAGTAACTCTTCTAAGTAGGTAGGGTCGCTCGTAGCCTCACCCAGTAATAACGCTTCCCCCCTCCTCGACCTCAATTCTCTCCTAAGCACCTCAACAAACTCTGGCGGTAGTGCCTGACCCACATCCACCCTGAACCCGTCAACACCTACGTCAACCCAGAAATCAATTACCTTAATTACGTAGTCCCTCACACGATCGTTTAAGACGTTTAATTTAGGCATGACCTTAACGTCTAGGAAAGTCTCGTAAGGAGCCTCACTCAGCTTAGATATCGAGTCACGTAACTCAACGCAACTAATCCCGCCACTCAAGAAATTCTTAATCAGCCTCACGAGATCTTCACCAGGTTCTTGATGGAAGTAGTAGAGATCGCGGTACTCCCTACTTAAAACAGCCTTAACGAATAACTCGTTACATACTGACGTGTGGTGTACTGGGAGATCGATGATCACCCTAATACCTGCTTCCCTAGCCCTGCTGAGGAGTTCTTTAAAGAGCTTTAGGTCGCCTAGCCTAGGATCCACGCTGAAGTAATCTTCCACGTCATACCTATGGTATGAGGGAGACTTAAATATGGGTGTTAGGTAGAGAGTCTCGACACCCAATCCCTTAATGTAGTCTAGTGAGTCAATAATCCCCCTCAAATCCCCTCCCAGGAAGCCGTGGGGTCTTGGAGCGATATCCCACCTCAAGTTATCGTTGCCTACCCCCTCACCAGACCTCCTGAAACTATCGGGGAATATCAGGTAATACGTGGTCCCTAAATACCAAGGAAGCGCCGCCACGAACTCTCCGAGGAAGTTAATGAAGCTCCCATCACCTAAGCCTCCACCACCGTACGTCAGCATCTCCCCGTCCCTAGTCTTAAGGAAGAATCTGTAGAGAATGTTCTTAGAAGTAACCTCAGGTACGACGACCTCGTGGATATCGTAATAACCGACACGACCCACCCTATCCGCTCTAACGAATTTCCTTACCCCGTCAACTAATACCTCAACATAACACTCCTTAACAACGCTTGAATGCGTCCTAACCCTCAGTACTAGACTACCCTCATATATTGAGGCGTGGGAGGGGTCTGTAGGTGTGTGGATCGCATGCCATGGCTTAATCGTCTTAGGGTTGCTTTCACCTAACCTAGCTATAGACATGACCAACTCGATGTTCTTGTTTTCCGGAAAGGGTCTTAAGTAGGTCTTCTCAGGATTCTCAGGATCTAGGACGGTCTTAGAGTCGTTGACTACGAAGATGTAGGGATACTCGCCGTCCCATACCTTAACCTCAATACCCCACCGACCACCCCTCTTAGATAGCCTGAAGTAGCTTGGGGCGAAGGAAGTGAATAGAGATGATAAGTAGACGTTCCTGTAATTCTCGTCAGGTATGGAGAAGACAGCGATTAACCTGCCGTAGTGCGGCCCTAACCTCTCCCGCCCTACTACCTCATACATTACTCATCGTTAGCTAATTAACGCTTAATGTTAAAAGCGTTAGGGAGTGATAGTTAAATGAGTTCTCCCGTGCTTGGGTCGAAGAACTTTATTCTCTCCTTGACGAACCTAACCCTAACCTTACTCCCTATACTATACAACTTACTGCCGTGAGTCCTGCTCTTGATGATGTTATCAGATAGCTTCAGCGTCACTATGGTTTCAGAGCCCAAAGGTTCTGAGACCATGACCTCCGCGTCCGCGTCGTACGATCCGTCATCAACTAGTAACACGTCCTCAGGCCTCACTCCGAACATTACCTCCTTACCCACGTATTCCCTCAAACCACTCACTTCGGGGAGTCCCGAAAGGTTCAGCACGTACTTCCCTAACCTCACCTTAGGGTCGTTGCTCTCCACCCTAGCTCGCATGAAGTTCATTCCGGGAGATCCTATGAAGCTAGCTACGAACATATTCTTCGGGTTATTGTATAGTTCGAGAGGCTTACCTACCTGGAATACCTTACCGTAATTCATCACGGCAATCCTGTCAGCCAAGGTCATGGCCTCAACCTGGTCGTGCGTCACGTATATCGTGGTGACCTTAAGTCTTAGCTGCAACCTCTTTATCTCAGCCCTCATCTCAGTCCTTAACTTAGCGTCTATATTGCTTAAGGGCTCGTCAAGAAGCCACACGTTAGGTTCCCTAACAAGAGCTCTAGCTAGAGCTACCCGCTGCTGCTGCCCTCCAGACAGCTGCGCGGGCTTTCTGCGCAGGAGTTCAGAAATCTTAAGTAACTCAGCAACCTCCCTAACCTTACGGTCTATTTCACTCTTACTCAGCTTCAGCTCCTTCCTCCTAACCATTAAGGGGAAAGCGATGTTATCGTAGACACTCATGTGCGGGTACAGCGCGTAATTCTGGAAAACCATCGCGATATTCCTCTCCTTAGGCGTCTTATGATTCACTACTTTATCATCTATCCTTATCTCCCCCTCCTCAGGCACCTCCAAACCAGCTATCAGCCTGAGGGTCGTTGTCTTCCCGGAACCTGAGGGACCTAATAAAACAAAGAACTCGCCGTCCTCTATGTCGAGACTCACCTTACTCACGGCCTCAACCTTACCATACCTCTTAGTCACATTAACTAAAGAAACCCTGGACACACACCCACCCATCAAAGAATACGTTAGAAAAAATAATAAAGTTGATTATAGCTTGAAAAACCTTTATTCCTACTTCTTCCTGAAGAACACGTACCCTAGGAGAACACCTATTATTAGCAATATGATGCCGACAGCTATAGTTGTTGTCCAGTCAGTAACGTATTCTGGAACAGGTGTCGGGATCTCCGTAGTGACGACGGATGTGGTAGTCTTGGTGGTTACCTCAGTAACTGTCTCAGTAACCGTCTTAGTAACTGGCTGAGGTGGTGGTGCTGGAACACCCTCTACTACGGCAGGGGTTCCCTCCAGTGTTTGAGGATCTACTCTATAGGAGGTTAGCATAGCGTATTGAGCGTCTGCTGTAGGTGCTAGGAGATCTATGACTAGAGGTGCTACGTTAGCGGCTAGAGCGTAGGTATCAGCACCGCCGAACTTCCACTCCTCAGCTGATAACCCAACAGACCTCAGCTTACTTGCTTCAAAGCCGTCGTAGCCAGAGACCGTGACCACGTACTTCCAGCTAGCTACGTTATCAACGTCTGCTAACAGCGACTTGCTTATCAGAGCTACTATAGCGTTCATCGAGGTGTCTGCGTAGACCGTGAAGCCCGCCTCCCCAGCCTTAATTACTAAAGAACCGGTAGCGTCGTAAATAGCTGATACCTGGCCTTGAGGCGCCGGCTCCTCACCCCACCCGGGAGTTAACAGTATTGCGTAGTGCCACGCATAATTATCAGCTATGACTACCTTCAACCCATAAGTAGACGTGTTAGTGATTCCGGTAGCGGTTGTCCTCACGTATATCTGCACGTGCTGTAAGCAGAAGCCGGCGGGACCGCCCCAAGGATTACCTCCTAAATCCCTTAAGAAGACTACGAAAGCCACGTGCGTGGAGTTCTCCATAACCATAAACCCTGTCAAATCAAAGACTCCCGGCTTAAACACCGCGTTAGTAGGGTATGTGTAGCTACCGGTACCCTTATCATCACCTACAGGATCCGAAGCACTGAACACAACGACCATAGGCTCCTGAGAATAAGCAACCACGGCAGCCATCACCGAAGCCAGCACCAAGACTAAGAGACTTAACATACCCGCAAACCTACTCATTACAAACACCTCATAAAATATATTGAAGCAAGAGTTAATAAACGTAAGGAAACCAAACCAAGGAAAACAAGCATTAACACTCACCCAAAACCCAGCCAACACCACATAAAACAATAAACCGAAGAACTCAGCTCTCACAGCTTAGATCACAATATTATTCTTCAGTATTAAAGCGAATCAAAATGAACATGATATAAGCCCATATAAAACAAAACAACTCATAGAGGCGAAAACCTTAAAAACAACTCACGACACCAAGAAAATTAATTGAGGGAATAAATGAATATGAGAAGAAAGCTAATAGTGTTACTAGCCATAGCAACATTAGTAAGCATAGTAAACGCCAGCGTCTTCGTATACTACCCAATAAACTTAACGATAAGGCCTCAAGAACCACCAGTAGTATTTGAATCAGGAAGCAACGCCGGTCAAAGAGACCTATGGGGTGGTATAATAACAGTTAATATTGGTGATGGAGGCACGAGCCTCAGCATAGAAGTTCACCCGACACTACAGAGAAACTACTACTACGATATTGTGAAGATTAAAAATAACGACGATAATAATGCTTACTACCTAAAATTCAGAGTTATAACACCTATATCCGATGAGCGGGTTAGTGCAGCGTACCTAATAATCGGCGGCGATTATAGCAAAAAGATTGATTTAATGCAAGACACCCTACAGCCGGATGAATGGTTTACGCTGAGCGCTGGCAGCGAGCTTAGAGTTGATTTGTACTTAGTGCTTACAGGGTATACCGGTGGTGACATCACCGTAAAAGTGGATTTGATATATTCAACGACTAATACCGAGACTAATACCGAGGTTCCGCCTGAGCCGCCGACGTGATTGTAGGGTGTTGTGATGAATGGTTTGCTAAGTTTACGTGTTCTTTTTGTTTTAATGTTTCTCTCCCTGTTTGGTTTTCTCACGGTTTGTTATTCTTCTCTTTATGTTTTTTACCCTGTTAGTGCTGGTTTTATTCCTCAGCCCCCGCCCCTGGTTTTCAGTGGTTATAGTTTTCTGGTTTGCGGGGGGTCTTACCGTGTTGGTAGGGCTTCTCTGACCTTTAGTGATTTTGAGGAGTTGCCTGCTGGTTGGGGTTTGCTTGGTGGTTCGTGGGTTATTAGTGTTGGCGCGGGGTTTA
>Ga0185307_1000213_pt1 | contig 40125 bp, 41 predicted proteins | sample LHCtaG_FD_128010 | JGI IMG/M metagenome (GOLD analysis project Ga0185307, IMG submission 128010) | Hot spring microbial communities from Little Hot Creek, USA to study Microbial Dark Matter (Phase II) - LHC4sed_matched (SPADES... | ecosystem: Environmental > Aquatic > Thermal springs > Hot... | reverse complement strand
AACTGTAGGAGTTGTTTTCAGCAAGGAAATCTTCCGCTTTAATCCCCGCTTTCTCCGCCCTTGCCACGGTTCTCCCGTCTGCCACAGCACCAGCAGCATCGGTTGGGCCGTCTACCCCGTCGGTGCTTAATGAGGCGACGACGCACCCGTCTAACCCTTTAATTTTTAATGCGGTAGCTAAGGCTATTTCTTGGTTCCTTCCACCCTTACCCTTGCCAACCACTGTAACGGTTGTTTCCCCTCCAGCCACTATTGCCGCAGATTTTTGCACGGGTTTTCCGGAGACCGTGACTTCCCGTGCTATTGAAGCCAAAACTGTTCCAACGTGTCGTGCCTCCCCTTCGAGAAGCGAGGTTAAAAGCAGAGTGTTTAACCCCTCAGCTTTTAGGGCTTCACACGTCGCAATGCACGCGTCTCTACAGTTTCCAATCACCACGTTAAAAATTTTTTTGAAAACCTTGTCGTTTGCCTTCGGAGTTTCCGGGATCAGCCCTTTTTCTCCGTCAATTAAAACCTTCTTAACCGATTCGGGAGCTTTATCCCATAAACCATACCTCTTCAAAACTTTTATGGCGTCACTGAAGGTTGTTGAATCTGGAACGGTAGGTCCAGAAGCGATAAAATCGAGAGGGTCGCCAAGCACGTCTGAAAGGATGATGTTTAGAACAGTGGCTGGATAAGCCTTTTTCGCCAACCAGCCGCCCTTAAACCCTGAAATATGCTTTCTCACGGTGTTTATCTCATTTATTGACGCGCCGCACTTGAGCAAGTCCTCGGTTATTTTCTTCTTGTCCGCCAGTGTTATGCCGTTCCTTGGCATTGGCATGAGGCTGGAGCCACCGCCAGATATCAAACATATTATTAGGTCATTTTCCGTTGCTTTTTCCGCTATTTCGAGCATGCGTTTGACGCCTTCAACTCCCGAATCATCCGGTATGGGGTGGCTTGCTTCATGAAGTTTCACAATTTTTGTTTTGTGCATGCTTCCCTTTGGCACGTTAACAAAGCCTTCTGTTATTTTATCGCCTAAGAGTGTTTCCAAGGCTTCAGCCATTGAACCGCTGGCTTTTCCCCCTCCAATAACATACACGTTTTTGAACTGGCTAAGGTCAAAAATGTAGTTGTTCACCTTCAAAGTGGACCCTTTCAACACAAGCTTTGACAATATTAAACTTTTAGGGTCTACAGCTTTGACTGCAGCTTCAAGACTTTTTAGCGCTAGCTCCCTTGCTTTTCTGTCGGCGTCTGTTTGTCCGTTCTGGATAAGTTGCTCTAGATTCTTTATCACCTTCATGTCTTTCCCATCGCAACATGCAGTAACGGTATAGTAAATGTAATAAGCCTAACGACAATAAAGTGTTTTGCAACAATCATTTGGTGAGTTGTATGACAAAACCTAGGGTTTACGTAACCCGCGAGCTTCCTGAAAGGGGTATGAAAATAATTAAGGAACGCTTCGACGCGGAGGTTTGGCCTGAATATGGGCCGCCGCCAAAAAGTGAGATAATAAGAAAGGCAAGAGACGTTGACGCCTTAGTAACTCTTCTTTCCGACAAAATTGACGCTGAAGTTTTCGATGCTGCTCCGAAACTTAAAATAGTTGCTCAGATGGCTGTTGGCTACGACAACATAGATGTGGCTGAAGCCACTAAAAGAGGCATCTATGTAACCAACACGCCTGGTGTTTTAACTGAAACAACAGCAGACTTCGCTTGGGCTTTGTTATTAGCTATTGCAAGACGTGTGGTTGAGGCAGATAAGTACGTGCGAACGGGGCAGTGGAAGGTAAGCTGGCACCCTAGCATGTTGTTGGGTAGAGATGTTTACAGAGCTACACTTGGCATTTTGGGCGCTGGCAGAATTGGACAAGCCGTCGCTAGAAGAGCGAAAGGCTTCAACATGAAAATAATTTACTACGATATTGCACCTATGCCGCCTGAAGTTGAAAAAGAGCTTGGCGCCAGACGAGTTGACTTAGACACGCTTTTCAAAGAAGCCGACTTTGTAAGCGTTCATGTTCCGCTAACAAAAGAAACCTACCATCTTGTTAACGAGGAGAAGCTTAAACTAATGAAGAAAACAGCTTACCTAATCAACAATTCAAGGGGACCTGTAGTCGATGAAAAAGCCCTTTATAAGGCTTTGAAAGAAGGTTGGATTGCCGGAGCAGCCCTAGACGTTTTCGAGCAAGAACCAACTCCAATAGATAACCCGCTACTTAAACTAGACAATGTTGTAGTTGCTCCGCATATATCAAGCGCAAGCTATGAAACTCGTTCAAGAATGGCTGAAATGGTGGCTGAAAACCTTGTTGCCTTCTTCGAGGGTAAACAGCCGCCAAACCTTGTGAACCCTGAGGTTCTTCAGATACGCCCCTTATCAAAGATCTTTTAACGAGGTCTAATGAGATTTTTAGGTGTAACAGTTAAATACCCTAGTGTGCTTTTCAACACTTCCAAAAGGTGATCTTATGCCTTCCATATTCGCAGACAGAATGGCTGTCCTTGGAACTGAGACGGCTTTTGAAGTGCTTGCTAAGGCGAAGGCCCTTGAAAGACAAGGAAAAAATATCATACACTTAGAAATAGGAGAGCCAGACTTCGACACTCCTCAAAATATAAAGGAGGCAGCGGTGAAAGCCCTATATTCAGGCTATACTCATTATGTTCCAGCTGCTGGTATACCTGAACTACGGGAGGCCATAGCAGAATATATTTCTAAAACCAGAAAGATTCCAGTTGAGCCAGAAGAAGTTGTCGTCACACCGGGCGCCAAGCCAATAATGTTTTTCGCGATACTTGCATGTGTAAACTCTGGTGAAGAAGTTCTATACCCGAACCCAGGTTTTCCAATTTACGAATCCATGATAAATTTTGTCGGAGCCAAACCGGTGCCAATCCCGCTTAAAGAGGAGAACGATTTTAGGCTTGACCACGAATATGTAAAAAAGAAGATAACAAAAAAGACCAAAATGATAATCCTTAATTCGCCAGAAAACCCAACAGGCGGCGTTTTGACAAAAGAAGACTTAAAAGTTATAGCGGACTGCATAGCCAACAGAGACGATGTAATTGTTCTTTCAGACGAAATTTACAGTCGCATTATATACGAAGGGACTCATGAAAGCATAGCTTCACTTCCAGGAATGAAGGAGAAAACCATAATTCTCGATGGTTTTTCAAAAACTTACGCCATGACCGGATGGAGACTTGGCTATGGTGTGATGCGAAAAGACTTGGCAGAAAAAATTACCCAACTAATGGTTAATTCCAATTCGTGTACGTGTGCCTTCATACAAATGGCTGGCATAGAAGCTTTAAAGGGTCCCCAAGACTCTGTAGATCGGATGGTTGCGGAGTTCAGAAAACGCAGGGAAGTAATAGTTGAAGGTCTAAACAAGATAAAAGGTATAACGTGCAGGAAACCTAAAGGCGCTTTCTACGTGTTCCCCAATATAACTGGTACTGGCATGCGTTCAAAAGAGCTGTCGGATTACCTCCTCAACGAGGCAAGTGTGGCTGTATTGCCAGGCACGTCTTTCGGAAAATATGGTGAAGGATACCTACGCATATCCTTTGCAAACTCCATCGAAAACATTAGGGAAGCCCTAAAAAGGATAGAGAAAGCCCTTGAAAAACGTTAACCTTCCACTTTTTCTCCTATAAGAGTTTCAACAATTTCTGATGCTGTTTGAACCAAAATATCTGCTTTTTTAATGGCTTTTTCTTCATCAATCTCCTCTACCTGTGCCAACTGCTCCATGATTTCCTCGATCTCTGCTAAACATTTTAAGATGGGATCGTTTTCTGTCCGGGCTTTTTCTAGAGCTTCTCTCACAATGTTTTCGATGAAGGCTGGTTCGCCTAAACTGTAGTATATAGCGTTTCTTGCTTTTCTAACAGCCTCCAAAACTAGACTTGGCGCCATATATGGCATTTTTCTCGCGGCTTCTAACTCTGCTTTTGCCTCCCGTAGATACCGTAGGGCCCATCCACGTCTATAATGGTCTATCATTTTAACCTCACGTTCCGCTTCTACTCTTAAAATGTATAGGCATTTAATAAGCTACTCGCTTTCCTCTTCACCTTGGCTGATTGATGAGGCAGCTTCAATACCGCCATAAAAATGTGTTATATAACCCGCAATCTGGTTACGCACTCTTGTAGTTGCTCCCGGCACAAGCATTGCAACAACACGTTTGTTTTCTTCAAAGTTTCCGGAAAACCTGTTGGGAAAGCGTCTGATAAGTTCTTTAGCTATTCGCTTAATTTGTTCTGTCCGAACTTTTCCCAATCAATTTCCTCCACAATGGGTTTGGCGTTTGCATTGATGCTCCGCTCAGTGGTGAATGAATCATTTCATAACACAAACCTTAATTTAACTTTACTCGTTTGCATTCTCCAATTTTAACTTCAACCCGAAAAATTCCTCAGAATTCTTCAATATTTGCTCTGCTACTTCAACAACACTTTTCCCTTTTACTTCAGCTATTGCATTGACAACCGTTGGAAGAAAGGCTGGACTAGTCAACTTGCCGTTAAAAGGGCTCTTAAAGTAACGAACAGGACCGTCGGTTTCGGTCAAGAGGTTTTCTAGGGGAACGCATTTAACAACTTCTCGAATGCCATTAGAATAGGCGACTGGCGGACCCTCACTTATGTAATATCCGTTATCTATAGCCTTTTGCAGTGCGCTGATGGGGTTGCTAAACCAGTGGAGCAAAACCTTCTTCAACCGGTATGATGGAAGCATCTCTACGATTTTTGCGGTTGTGCCGCGAGAATGTATGATGACTGGCAATCCCATTTTCTCAGCCAACTTAAGCATTTCGTCGAAAACTTTCAATTGTTTGTCCCATATTTTCTCATACTTGTAGTCTAAGCCCACTTCTCCGATGGCTACGACTGCCTTGTTCTGTTTTTGTCCCAAGATAAACTTGCAAGTTTGCTGTAATAGGTCCTCTGTTAAATTGTTCACTGTCCAAGGGTGAATCCCTAAAGCAGCATAAACGTTTTCATATCGCATGGCCAGTTCTAGGCTTTTAATGCTGGTTTCAAGGTCCATGGAATTGGAAACCAACGCGACAACATTGCAACTTTTTGCTTCTGAAAGTATGTCTTCAATTTTTTCAGCATATTCCCCGTCGGACAAATGTATATGGGCGTCAACATATTTCAAGGATTTCATTATCGTTCACTTTGAGCATAAACTACAAAATCCACAAGTTTTTATAATTTCCTATTTGAATAAAGAAGACTGAACCTTGAAGTTTATTTTTAGAATAAAAAGTGCAATAAACGTTAAATATTGCTTCAAAAACAAAAAGAAGCCATGGAGGAGCTTTAATGGCGGATTTAGAATTAGCAATAGCTCCCATGCATAGAATATGTAAAAAAGCCGGAGCGGAAAGAGTAAGCGAAGCAGCTGCCAGAGAACTCGCTAAGGCTTTAGAGGAAATTGGAATTAAAATAGCTAAAGAAGCCTTAGACTTTGCTATGCATACTGGACGAAAAACGATAAAAGCTGAAGATATCGAAATCGCTGCCCGAAAAGTAATGGGCAGATGATCTCCAAAACATCCCCTCTTTCTTCTTTTTCAATTAAAGTCGAAGTTTTGAAGTTCGTAATAGATATAAGGCGCGAGCAGAATGTTCTGATAAATCGAAGGGGTGCTGTTTCATGGGCGGAAAAAAGAAGTTATCCTTGAAACAAATGGAACGCATGCAAATGCGGAAGGCTGAGGAAGAGAAAAAGAAGAAAGAAAAGGAAAAAGCAGCACCAAAGGAGAAAAAAACCACGGGAATTTTGATTCCAGACATTAAGGGTGGAAAAATGCTAGAAGAGTTGAAGAAAATGCGTGTTCTAACACCATATGCTGTTGCTTCCAAGTTTAATATTAGGGTTAGCGCTGCTAAAGATTTACTTGAACAGCTTGAAAGCGACGGCTTAATTCAGTTAGTTTCTGGAAACCACAACATTAAAATATACAAGGCTGTGGATTAACCAAACCGCTAGAAGCCATTTTTGTTTGAGGAGAATTCTGTTGTCCTATCCTAAAAAGATTTGCACAGAGGAAGATGTAAAACGGGTTAAAGAACTCATTAGTAAAGGTTATAAACATCGTTTAAGGGTTAAAGGAAGCCCTGAGTTCAAGCAAAAAGTAAAAGAAGCTCTTAAACTTGTTAAAACAGCAGGCTATTATGATTTCTTCTGCACCTATATTCGGGAAATACGTGAGATTGATGGCTTCACGCAGCTTCGTGAGGCTGAAGCAACCATTTGGGCGAACAAGTATGCTGTAGCGAACCCTGTTGATGCTGCAAGTCTTTTTGTGCAAAAGGCCAGTCACATGAAGGAGTATATTGAGGGCGAAATGTATTATGGTGGTGAAGCTGAAAGGCGTTCTGTGCAAAAGCGTATAGAATTTCTTGAGACGTTAAAAGCTAAAAGCAGAAAACGCATTGTTAAAGAGGAATGTGAGAAACTGTTGAAGAGTTGGGCTGAAAGCGTCTACCTATAACTTTTCAACCGTTATTACCATGCCACTTTTAACCTTGCTAAAAATATCAAGGTTTTTTGTTACCTTTCCAAGCACGTTCACTGGACTGTATGGTTGGGACTCTCCATAAAATATGCAGAGGGCGCTTCCCATAGGCCAGAAGGCTATTGTTCCCTTTTCAACAACGCTTTTGGCTTTTTCTTCCCCCATTTTCACGGGTATTTCAAAGTAGACCTCCTCCTTCCATAGGGCGGCTCTACCTTTAAATGGGAGTTTTCGAATAATCATCTCCACGGTTCTTGGGGCTAGGTGTCGAATTAATTCGCCTTCCGCCTCTCCTAATCCCTCAATAATGAATTTTATTTTCACCCTTGAAATTTCTGTCTCTTCATTTACCACGCACATTCACCCTTCTAAGAAAATCATCTAGGATCTGCTCTAATGATATTGGTCCCAAAACTTTCAGCTCGTATCTCACTCTTACTGTGGGTTTGTTTATTTTTATGACCCTTCTCAAGTCAACGGGAGTTCCAATTACAACAACGTCGCATGGAGTGTGAGAAATAGTCTCATTTAGTTCTGCTATTTGCTTCTCGCCGTAACCCAATGCTGGAAGTACGGCGCCAAGGTGTGGATAATTTTTGTAAGCCTCTTTTATAGAGCCAACAGCATAAGGTCTAGGGTCTACTAGTTCGCTGGCACCAAACTGTTTAGCCAATATTGTTGCAGCACCGTAGGGCATGTTTCCATGAGTCAACGTGGGGCCATCTTCAATAACTAAAACGCGTTTGCCTTTGATGAATTCCGGGTTATCGGCTGTTATTGGCGATGCAGCCTCTAAAATTATGGCGTTTGGGTTAACTTTCCTAATATTTTCCTTAACTTGGTTAACGTTTTCAGTTGGTGCTGTGTCAACCTTGTTTATTATCACAACATTTGCCATTCGCAAATTGGCTTCTCCTGGGTGATACGTTAGCTCGTGTCCTGCTCTGTGAGGGTCGGCGACAACTATGTGCATGTCTGGTTTGTAGAAGGGGATGTCATTGTTTCCTCCATCCCAAACAATTATGTCTGCCTCTTTTTCTGCCTCCCTTAAGATTTTCTCGTAATCTACCCCAGCGTAAACGATTACCCCGTTATCTAGGTGGGGTTCATATTCCTCTCTTTCCTCTATTGTACAATTGTGTTTGTCAAGGTCCTTATAGGTGGCGAAGCGTTGACAGACTTGTTTTCGTAGGTCTCCATAAGGCATGGGGTGTCTGATTACGACTACGCTTAAGCCTTTATCCTTCAATATTTTTGCGATTCGTCGTGATGTCTGGCTTTTTCCGCAACCAGTTCTGACCGCTCCTACAGAAATCACTGGAACATTAGCCTTCAGCATTGTTGTTTTTGACCCCATTAGTTTGAAGTCTGCTCCGTTGGCTAATGCCACGGACGCCTTATGCATAACGTATTCGTGAGAAACATCACTGTAAGCAAAAACAACCTCGTCGACATCATATTTTCTTATCAACTCCTCCAAGTCTTCTTCTGGATAAATGGGTATCCCGTTTGGATAGTTTTTGCCAGCAAGCTCGGGCGGATAAATCCTCCCCTCTATGCCTGGAATTTGCGTGGCTGTGAAGGCAACAACTTCGTAGGCATTGTTGTCCCTAAAATAAACGTTGAAGTTGTGAAAGTCTCTTCCGGCAGCACCCATTATTATAACACGTTTTTTCCTAACATTAGTGAATAGTGATTCCCCTCTAAGCATTATAAATATACCCCTTGTGATTTATTAAATCGCGGAGGTTTTTAAATAATGTCTCAAACTATAAAACCATTTTTGTTAGTTTAATGTCCAGAAAGATAGAAAAAATATTTTTTATTGACGGGGCGATATTAGCGGTTGATGTTGTATGCCGGTGACTTGTGGAAAGTGCCGTTCAGCTAATGCTGAAGTGCAGATTCCATATGCTCGCTTAAGCCTCTGCCCTAGCTGTTTCGTGGATTTTTACATTGCAAGGATAAAAAGAAGCGTTGAGGAGTTCAAAATGTTCCCGGAAAATGCTACGGTTGGCGTTGCGGTTTCAGGTGGAAAGGACAGTGCTGCTCTTCTTCATGCCTTGCGAAAGGCTTATCCAGAGGTTAAGTTTATAGCGCTGCATATAAACTTGGGAGTTCCGGAATATTCTGACCATTGTCAAGCCAAAGTTGAAAAGTTGGTTGACATGTTGAATGTGGAGTTGTATGTTTTTAACCTCCACAAGGAGTTGGGTGTGAAAATAGAAGATTTCAAGAAAACATCTTTCAGAAGAAAGCTTTGCTCCGTTTGCGGAACAGTAAAAAGGCGAATCTTCGAAGAAATGGCGATAAGGGTCAAAGCTCAAGTTTTAGCAACAGGCCACAACTTGGAGGATGTTGCTGGTATAATGTTTAACAATTTTTTGTACGGACGTTGGGACCAGCTTGTCAGGCTTAAACCGGTTCTACCGCCACTGGCGGAGGGTATGGCGTCAAAGGTTAAACCCCTAATTCGCAGTCCGGAAAATGAGAACCTTCTTTATTGTTTATATGAGGATGTCCCCTTTAGAGAAATCGATTGCCCCTTCTCCAAAAGAACTGGTGTAAGAAAGAGAGCCGAAATTCTTGAAACTTCAGCCAAATACAACCCATACTTTAAGCATCAACTTCTTAACAGATTTTTAGAACTTATACCGTTGCTGGAAAGCGTTAAGCCAAAACAAACTCTTGGTAAATGCAAAATCTGCGGCTTTCCCTCATCAAGTGAGGTGTGCGCCTTCTGTAAACGCATGAGCCTTCTTAAAGAGGTTGACAAAGCTTAAGACGTGGAAGACGCAGACATATCTCCGATGATTGAAGTTTCAGAACCTTTACATCTTTATCTTGTTAAAAACCTTAGAGGAATAATCTACTTTTCAAAGGATATTTCGCCAAAAACCGAGTTTGACTGGCTTAAAAGAAAGTTTAGGTATAGAGAACTTGGCATTTCCGAAATCTTAAAGCCTAAACTAAAATGGAAAAAACTATTGACGTTGCCAAAAATTGTGAACGAGCCGGTTTTGGATTCGCTTTTTCAAGCTTCCCGTTTCATTTGCCCATTGATAATTTTGAAAGAACAAAGCCTAAAAGACTTTGAAAACGCTGTAGTCGCCGGGCTAAAAACGTTGGGGTCTCTCAGCGATAAAGACTTAAAATTCAATCTTAGACTGGTTAACTATTCGATAACAGACTTCTACCTAAAATCGATAGAGCTTGCGGCGAAACGCGACTTGGAGGGGAGAAAAAGGCTTGCTGAAAAGGATTTGAAAAGGTTTTGGAGGATCAAGGCAGACGCAAACGGAAAAACTTTAATCGCTTATGTCGATCCGCTTATGATTAGGGGCGACGTCCCAAACCCATTATACATGAGTTTAATTCCATGCATAGTTTTGGACTTTGCCAAATAATGTTCAGAATCCAACTTTGAAATATTGAAAGTTCATATTGGAAATCCGTATGGCTTAAGTTTCTTACGTCCATATCTAAAAATGTGGGGTATGCAGTTTTCATGTTGCAGGAGCATTACTACTGCATAATTGAAGTGCGTATTCCAAACGGTCCAAAAGGATGGCAAGACACGGTCAATGATAAAATGAAGCAAGTTCTGGAAAGGCTTAAGGAAACCGTCGAAGAGCTTGGAGGCAAAGTTTACATCAGATACTAGCCCTTCAGAATCTCCCTTGCTGCTTCCATGTAAATCTCAAAGTCCCGTTTGCTGAATAGGACCAGCACAACTTTGTCAAGTTTATCCTCCTTTTCCAGAAAATCTTTGACTGTTTTTAGGGCGACTCTACAAGCCTTCTCTATAGGATAGCCATAAGCCCCCGTGCTTATTGATGGAAAGGCTATAGTTTTTAACCCTTTTGAAACCGCTAGTTTTAAAGAGTTACTGTAGGCTTCGGCTAAAAGCTCTGGTTCGCCATGATTTCCGTCACGCCAAACTGGTCCAACGGTGTGAATAACGTATTTAGCCTTTAAATTGCCTCCTGTTGTGATGACAGCTTTCCCCGTTGGAAGTCCATCCGGATATTCCGTAGCCCTTATTCGTTTGCATTCTTCGAGGATTTTAGGACCGCCCTTGCGGTGGATTGCTCCGTCCACGCCTCCACCGCCCATTAGAGATGGGTTTGCTGCATTGACGATGGCATCGGTTTCCATTTCGGTTATGTCGCCTTGCACAAGGCAGATTTTCGCCTTGCCTACCTGGAACTCACAAATGTTTTCGCTCATGGTCAACACCAGTTTATGCTTAAAATTGCCTCCTTTAAAGGTTTAAGCTTATCAGCAGCCTCTTCTTAATAAGTTTAAGGTTGGTGAGAATATTGGATTATGAAAAGCTGGAAAGCTTCATTTTCGAAAAAATTTCGAAAACCCACATTCCCGGACTGAGCATTGCAGTAATCGAGAATGGAAAACTATCCTACAGCAAGGGCTTCTGCTTCAGAGACCTTGATTACGGTTTGAGGGCGACACCCGAAACACTTTACGGTGTAGGCTCCGTCACAAAATCTTTCACAGCCCTCTCCATAATGCAGCTTGTTGAAAAAGGAAAACTAAGCCTAGACGACCCCGTTAACAAGTATATCCCATTAAACCTAGAGCCTAAAGGCGAACCAGTAAGAGTGTGGCACCTTCTATGCCATGCATCGGGCATACCTGCACTTGCTTACGCAGAAGCTCTAATTCGCTGTGTCACTGGGGCTGGCGGCAAATGGATTCCAATCGCAAGTTTTGAAGACTTGGCGACTTTCATGAGAGAGGCAAATTATTGGGCTTTCTCTAAACCTGGCGAAAGGTGGTTTTACCTAAACGAGGGCTACGTGATATTGGGGCATATCATTGAGAAAGTTTCTGGAATAAGCTATGAACAATACGTCAAGGAGAATATTCTCGAACCGTTGCAGATGAGCCGAAGCTTTTTCCGGAAGGAAGATGTGGACGCTGATACCAATGTGGCTATGCCTTACATTGTCACTAGAAATAGTGAATGCGTGAAGTCTAAGCATCCCTATGGCATTTTTGCCGACGGCGGGCTAATAAGCAACGTAATCGACCTCTCACGCTACATCATCATGTATCTTAACCGTGGAAAATACAACGGACACACCATTGTGTCGCTAAGCTCCATCGAGGAGATGGAAAAGCCGAGGGTTAAACTGCCCCTCCAAGTTTTCGGCGGAGAAGCTTACGGCTATGGACTAAGCATAATTCCAAACTTTTTGGGCTACAAACTTGTTGGACACGGGGGTTCAGTGCTTGTCTACACAGCTTATATTGGCTATATCCCAGAAAGAAAAGTTGGAGTTGCTATTCTGGCGAATGGAAGCGGCTACCCGCTTTCTCAGATAGGCTACTACGCGCTTGCTATGTTGGTCAATAAAAATCCGGAAGAGCTTCCATTTATGAAAGTAGAGAGAGCGTATGAGTTGTTAACTGGAGTTTATGAGACGTACAAGGGGACCATGGATGCCAAGGTTGTAGCCAAGGGAGGAATCCTCCAGATAGAAATTTACGACAAGTACACGGATATGGTGATTCCGCTAATTCCGGAAAACCTTGAAGGCAACGTGAAAAAGTTTTACGCCCTCCAGTTAGGCGGCAAACTTCCAGTAGAGTTCATAGTTGAAAACAATCACGTCGACCTTATCTACGAGCGTTATAGGCTTAAAAAAGTAAGCAACCTACCATAAAAGGGCTGAAGTAATAAACCAAAAACCGAAAACAGCCAGAACTACGAAACAAAACGTAAACACAACGCTGAACAATTTCGGAGTCAAAAATAGGTCCAGGCGCCATAACTCCAGATAAGGATATTAAAGTGACAGAGGCGAGAAAAGGGGAAAATCTGTGATTGGCTCCATTTTTACACCGTTAAAATGTTGTTTTTTCAGCGTGTCGGTGCCAGAAGTTTTTCTTCAGCAGCCGCAACGCCTCTGCCTGCTTCCACTTTGCATCCTAGTCGTTTAAGGGTTGTTTCTATGGCTGTTATTGTCGAGAATATGTCATTTTGATTTACATTTCCCATATGTCCCACTCTGAAGCCTTTACCCTTCAATGGACCGAGTGTCGCAGCGACAATTATCCCGTGCTGTTTCATTTCACTTCTAAATTGGGCGTCGTCAACGTTTTCTGGATAGTATATGGCGGAAACTGTGTCTGCAGTGTTTTCTTTTTCAGCTACAAGTTTGAGATTTAAGGCATCTATAGCTGCTCTGAAGGCTTCAGCTAACACGTGATGTCTCCTAAACCTGTTTTCCAAACCTTCTTCAATGATCAGTTTTAGAGCTTCATTGAGCGCGTAAATCATGTTGACGGCTGGCGTAGCAAAATATTTGGTGGGATCCCGCATTACTGGAAGCCAGTTCTTTAAACTTCCATACCAAGAGCTTACCGGCGTTTTGCGCCTTTCCAAATAGTCCAGCACCCTTTGGTTTGCCGCAACCAGAGCTAAACCTGGAGGCACACCTAGGCATTTCTGCGAGCCTGAAACACAAATATCTATGCCCCAATCGTCAACGCGGACTTCCATTCCACCAAGCGAACAAACAGTGTCAACGACGTAAAAGGCGTCGCTGTTTTTCTTAACAATTTCACCAATATCCTTAATTGGATTAGCCACACCAGTTGAAGTCTCCACATGGGTGACGGTTACAGCCTTATAATCATCATTTTGCAAGGCTTCCTTAACCATTTCCGGTTTAACTGGTTTTCCCCATGATACCTCGAGGACTCGGGGTTTTGCACCATAAACTTTGCATATCTCAACAAAGTATCGTCCGAAAAATCCAGAAACAGTGTTAAGCACCTTGTCGCCGGGCTCAACAATGTTGGCTATAGCCATCTCCAAAGCTAGGGTTCCAGAACCCGCCACCACAAAAACGTCGCCTTCGGTCATAAAGACTTTCTTCAGATTGTCCAAGGCTTCTTTGAATATGCCTGCAAATTCTTGGCTTGTGTGGGATAAAGGGGGCCTACACATTGCGCGTAAAACCTTTGGATCAACGTTTGTTGGACCTGGGATCATGAGAAGCTCTCTTTCAAACATTTTCATCACTCATAGGCTTTTTGAGGTAGAGTTATATCTTTATCCGCATTTAAAATTAAATTCGGCAAAATTTTGCATAATAAAGTGTTCTAAATTCGGTTTTTGGAAAAGCTTAAAGGCTTCCTAACGGGCGCAACCATCTATATAGCACCATTAATCTTTGGGGCCGTCATAAACCGCTTTTGCAGTTCAACGATTTCACTGCTGTTTTTTGCTTTTGCGTACTCTTCAAGCTTTTCCTTGTTAAGCTCTATGAATGTGTGGCCCCACTTGAATACGGAAAGCAGCTTGTATGCTTCTTCTTTGAATCCCGCTATGTATAGGGCCGCCGCTAGGGCTTCAGCAGTGCTTAGCTTTGTGGGGCATCCAAAGTTGACGGGGTTTCCAGCGATAAGATATGGAAGGCATCTGGATGTGCCCTTAACATTTTTCAGCAAAGGCTTTTCGGCGTATTCCCAACTAAAGTCTAATGCCGCCAGGCCATGTTTTTCTATGCGTTCTCTATCGGCTGGCGAAAAAGCAATCTTTGAAAAGGGGTTTAGAACCACGGCGCCTTTCGGTAGAAGTTTGATTTGAGGCACTAAGCGGACCAGCCCGTGGCGTTTAAGCTTTAAGGCTGTGCACTTTTTAGGGTCACACTGTCCAGCGTGGTAAACAACTATTTTAACTGGTTTTTGCTGCACTTGTTTTTCGCACCTTCAAGTGGCTAGCGGGATCCTCCAGCACTTTTGGAATCCATTCTAGAAGGTCGGATGCCACCATGTGATAGCCTTTCTCAGCCAAAACAAAGTCTCCTGCAGCGCCATTCACAAAGGCTCCGGCAACCGCAGCCTCAAATGGATCAGCGCCTTGCGCTAGGAAAGCTCCAACAATCCCAGAAAGCACGTCTCCAGTTCCACCAACAGTCATTCCGGGGTTTCCCGTGAAATTGAGTTTAAACTTTTTCTCATCGGCTATAATGTCAACTGGACCCTTGAGAAGTATTACGGCGCCCAGCTCAGCAGCCGTTTTCCGAATCTCTGAAACTTTTTCTTTAAGGTTTTCTGGCAGCGTTTTTCCAGTTAATATGGTGTATTCTCCGGTGTGAGGGGTTAAAACCAGTGGTATGTTTAATCTCTTCTTGAATTCTGCAAAAGCCTTCAAGCCGTCAGCATCCAGCAAAAGCGGCTTTCTGGCGCTCTCAACTACGTCAATTAACGCTTTTACTGCACCTCTGGTTTCTACATGCAATCCCAACCCGGGACCTATAACTACAGCGTCCACTTTTTCCAAGTAGGTTTTCAAGGCTGGCATGTTGCCAATGTTTAGGTGTTCTCCATCAAGTTTTATAGTGATTAAATCCGGCGAAAAGGCTGAAATATCATGGGCGATTCTGTGGGGTGCGGCAACATAAACCAAATCCACACCAGTTCGGAGGGCCGCAAGCGCTACTAAGGCTGGAGCGCCGGAAAAGGTTTCGCTTCCACCGATTACCAGTAGTCTTCCATAATCTCCTTTGTGGGATTCTGGGATGCGAGTTTTAACTGCCAGTTTAACATCTCCTGGTCCCGTATAATTTTCAAGTTCTGGCGGTAACCCAATGTCTTTGACTTTTAACTCGCCAATGTATTCCTTGGCGGTTTCCAATCCTTTTTTGGTTTTGTAGAAAGTTATTGTCAAGTTGGCTTTTACAGCGGTTTCCAGAACTTCGCCGGTATCTGAATTCACGCCTGTTGGTACGTCAACGGCCACTTTAAACGCGTTTAGCGAGTTGATTTTTTCAACAAGCTGTTTTATTGGCGGTTTGAGTTTACCCTTTGTCCCAGTTCCAAGAAGAGCGTCTACGATTATGTCTGCTTCTATTTCTGGTATAAGCGAGCTGTCATAAACTTCATGGACTGTTATGCTTTCCCTTAGAAACTGTAATGCCCTCCAGTTTTCTAGGGCTGCTTTGTGGGAAATTTCGCTTCCCTTTCCCGCGAGAATAACTGTCACCTTAAAGCCCATGGCTGCTAAATGTCTAGCTGTAACAAAACCGTCTCCACCATTGCCGCCTAAACCACAAAAAACTACTACTCTCTTGTCCGACGTGAATCTTGAGGCAATTTCTTGAGCTACATTCCGCCCAGCGTTTTCCATGAGTTGAAGCTGAGAAATCCCAAAATATTCGGCGTTTAACTCTAAAGCCTGCATTTCGCGACTCGTGATAAAGCTTTCATTCAGCATGTTCTAAACCTAACACAAATATTATTAGGGCTCTGCATAAGAACATTTTCAATGTTAACACAAAATATTTTAATGGATTCCGGTACACAATACTGCGAGGAGGTTTAAATGCCAAAGGCATTTGTGTTAATCAACACGGAGATAGGCTCAGAGGCAGAGGTTCTAAAGGATTTGAAGAAAATTGAAGGCGTTGAGGAGGCTTACACCGTCTACGGAGTATACGACATAATTTGCAAAGTTAGTGCTGAATCGATGGACAAACTTAAAGAAATTGTGACTTGGCGTATAAGAAGGCTTGACAAAGTTAGGTCAACCCTTACAATGATAATAGTCGAAGAGTCGCAGAAATAGCCACCTCTGCTCTTCTTTATTTTCACAACTTTTTGCGCTTTCCTATTTAAGCAAATTGGCACTTAATTCGTCTTTAGGCGTTGTGAATGGCCTTACGTTACATTCACATAGGTTTCGACGATACTGATTCTCCGCGAGGCGGATGTACAACCTATATCGCGGCTCTTTTAGTGGAAAAACTGGAAAAAATTGGGGTTGAATTTATAGATTACCCTAACCTTGTCAGGCTGAACCCAAATGTTCCATGGAAAACCAGAGGAAACGGAGCCCTATGCCTAAGAATAAAATGTAAAGAAACACTCGTGGACAAAGTCAAAGAAACAGTCATAGACGTTGTGGAAGAAAACTCTGACTTAGCGTATAAAGGCACAGATCCGGGTATTGTCTTTGTCTCCAGAGCCAGAGTCCCAAAAGAAATCCAAGAATTCGCCAAGAACACTATCACCGGAATTGTCAGCATGAAAACTGCCCTTAAACTTTTGAAAAAGTTCAAAGCTGAGGCTTTAGGCTTCAAAAGCGGACGCGGCATAATAGGTGGTTTGGCGGCCGTTGGCGAAACATTGAAAGGCGACCACACCTTTGAAATAATTGCCTATCGCGCTCCGGAAAATTGGGGCATCGAAAGAAAAGTGGATGAAAAATCAGTAGTGGAAATGGACCAAGCTACAGCCCCATACACTTTTAACAACGTTGACCCAGAAACAGGAAGAATATTAATAACGCCACGGGGGCCGGACCCCATTCTTTTTGGTATAAGGGGCGAAACTCCTGAAATTGTTAAGAAAGCATTTGAAATGGTTAAGTCCCTTGAACCCGTGGAGCGTTGGGTTATTTTTCGCACAAACCATGGTACGGATGCCCACTTGAGAAAGATCGAGAAGCTAAGCCAGATAAAACCTTACCATCCCGTGATCGCCAGGGGGATCGTGGCCGTAAATCCGAGAGTAGTTCCAAGGCGACACGTCATTTTTGCAATTGAGGATGATAGCGCTCGTGTTGACTGTGCTGCCTACGCGCCGACTGGCATTTTGAGGAAGGCGGCGAGCAAACTGGTCGTCGGCGATTATGTAGAAGTTTATGGTGGAGTTCGTCCTCCTTCTCGGAACCGTCCGATAACCATTAATCTTGAAAAACTACGCGTATTGAAGCTTGCACAAAAGGTTGTCTACTTTAATCCTCTTTGTCCGCATTGTGGAAAACGTTTAAAGTCTTTAGGTAGGGGTAAGGGTTTCCGATGTGAAAAGTGTGGCTTGCGCTTTCCAAATCTTGCCAAGATCGCGATTCATGTTCAACGTGATTTAAAGAAGGGATTGTATATTACTTCGCCTCGGTCGCAGAGACATCTCACAAAACCTCTTGCGCGTTATGGATTGGAGAAGCGGCGAGGCTCAAAGTTTAAGCTAATTGAAGGTTGGCATTTTCCATAAATGCGTGCAATGTTTCATTTTGTCTCATTTTCTTTCACTTTGAATATTTCGCACAATAACCGGTAAAGCTCGTCGCCGCCTTCAACCTTGCAGAACAGGTCCTTTTCAGCTCTGAGTATTCGTCCAACAGCCTGGTAAGTTTGCCTCCATTCCAACTCTTTCCATATCATTTTGTAATTTTTCAGTTCAATCCATGCCCTGAAAATTAAGACGATAAACATGCCTATGGTTAAGGCAAGGTTTAGTAGGTAAATGTTAATTATGTCCAGTTCCTTCACCTCCACATTTGGTTATACCGATATTTTTGTGGACTGGAAGCCAATAAATTTTAAAGACTGCGAGTTGCTTGATATTTGGAGAACTAGCAAATGAGTAATATTTTGCCGCCAATAGTCTATGAACTTGGTTTAGGCGGTGTCGGCGGCTTCATAATAGGGTTCGCCGTTAAAAAATTAAGTAAACTCATACTCTTTCTGATAGGCTTATTTCTGGTTTTTCTTGTCTACCTTAATCTTAAAGGTGTTTTAAGCTTGAATTACGAAGCACTTTTCAATTTTGTAAGCGAACTTTTAGGGTCTATTGGCAGCACTTTTTCTTGGCTTGTTCACACCATAGCTTTGTTGCCCTTCGCTGCAAGCTTTGTGGCAGGCTTTCTTATAGGACTTAAGCTTGGATAGTAAAATGGTTTAAATGTTGGAGACTCATCTATCATTGAAAGCGATGCCATAAAAACATTCACTGCTGGGAGTGTTGAAAGGGTTGGAGAGGTTTCCAGCCGAGGAATATGCGCTTCCATTTTTTAGGGAGCATGGATACGTTAGAAAATTATGTCCAAAGTGTGAAACATTCTTCTGGACATTAAACCCAGAACAAGAAACATGTGGCGAAGCAAGAGTTGAGGGGTGTGCAACCTATACTTTCATCGGCAACCCGCCGACAAGGAAAAGCTTTACTTTGCGTGAAATGCGAGAGGCCTTTCTATCTTTCTTCGAGAAGCATGGTCATACGCGTATTAAGCCATATCCCGTTGTTGCAAGATGGAGAGACGACATTTACCTGACACATGCCAGCATAATAGACTTTCAACCATATGTAACCGAGGGAATCGCACCTCCTCCAGCAAACCCGTTAGTTATTGTTCAGCCGTGCATACGCTTGGTTGACATAACCAACACCGGTCCGACTTTTGGAAAATATTTGACCATTTTTGAGATGGGCGGGCATCATGCGTTCAACTATCCAGACAGGGAGGTTTATTGGAAAGACCAAACGGTTAGGTACCATCACATTTTCGCCACAGAGGAGCTTGGCATAAAACCGGAGGAAATAATCTACAAGGAGGAAGTGTGGTCTGGCGGCGGGAACGCTGGGCCTTGCCTTGAATGTATTGTTAGAGGTTTAGAGGTTGCAACGCTTGTTTTCATGCAGTACAAGGTTGTCGGCGACAAGTTCGTCAAATTGCCAATAAGAACCGTTGACACTGGTTACGGTATAGAACGTTACGCTTGGCTTTCACAAGGGACCCCAAGCGCCTTCCACACGATTTACGGCGAGGTTTTGGATAGAATCTTTGAAATGGCTGGAATAACAAACTTAGACATAAATTTGCTGGTAAAAGTTGCAAAGGCTTCAGCTCTTGTGAGTTTGGAAAAGGCTGCCAGTTTAATTGAGGCTAGGAGGAAAATAGCCAAAATCTTAGACGTTGAGGCTGAAATGCTCGATAAAGTTTTGTCGCCCATAGAAAACGCCTCTGCCGTGGCAGACCACACAAAATGTTTGAGCTTCATTCTCGCCGAGGGGGTTGTTCCATCAAACATTCAAGAGGGGTATTTGGCCAGGCTTTTGTTCAGGAGAATTTATCGGTTGTTGAGGCTGTTGGGCATTACGGATAGGCTCTACGACATTTTTGACATGCAAATCCGTTATTGGTCCCAAGACTATCCCCACCTCAGAGAGATGCGGGACGAAATAATGGAAATGCTCCATGCAGAGGAGGAGAAATTTAAGGAAACCATTTCTAGGGGAGGCAGCCTTGTAAAACGTATAACTGAGGAGTTGAAGTCTAAAGGCTTCAAAAGGGTTCCAGTTGAAATCCTGACTGAACTTTATGACTCGCATGGTATCCCACCGGAAATTGTCAAGGAAATGGTGGAAGCTGAAGGCTTGGCTGTTGAGGTTCCGGAAAACTTCTACAGTTTGGTTGCCGAAAGACACATGCAAACCCGAAAAGCCACAGAGGAGGTTGAGCATGAAAAATGGATTGAAGACGAAGTGGCTGATCTGCCAGCAACGGAGGAACTCTACTACAAGGACCAGTATATGGCAAGCTTTGAGGCGAAAGTTCTTAAAACTTTCAAGGACAAATATGTGGTTCTTGACAGAACATGTTTTTATCCGGAGGGCGGAGGGCAGCCGGCTGACATAGGCTTTTTAATGTTTGATGGGGGAAAGGTTGAGGTTGTTAATGTGCAAAAAGTCGGCAAAGTGATTGTCCACGAAGTAAAGGGCGAGAATCTCCCAAAGGCTGGAAGCCTAATAAAAGGTTTCATAGACTGGGATAGGCGATATACTTTAATGAAAAGCCACACCGCAACCCACATTGTTAACGCTGCTGCGCGACGCGTTCTTGGACAACATGTTTGGCAGTTCGGCACTCAAAAAGGAGTTGAAAGCTCCAGACTTGACATTTCTCATTACCGCCGCCTAACGCTGGAGGAAGTGCAAAAAATAGAGCTTCTAGCCAACGAAGCTGTCTTCCGCAATATTCCAGTTGAAATTTCATGGATGCCGCGGACAGAAGCTGAAAACCTTTACGGCTTTAGGCTTTACCAAGGTGGCGCTGTTCCCGGAAAAGAAATCCGCGTAGTTAAGATTGGGGATTGGGAAGTGGAGGCATGCGCTGGGACACACGTGCGGAGCACTGGGGAAATAGGTTTCATTAAAATAATTCATTCTGAAAGAATTCAGGACGGCGTTGAGCGCCTCGAATACTCTGTTGGAATACACGCCTTAAAAGCTGTACAGCGGAACGAGGAGCTTCTCTGGCGGGTTTCAGAAATTTTGAACTCGCCTTTGGAAAAACTGGACAAAACTGCTGAAAAAATGGTTAGGGATTTGAAAGAAGCGAACGCTGAAAGAAGGAGGCTAATCAGGGAAATAGCAAGACTGGAAAGCCTAGGCGTTGCAAAAGCGGAGGCTGCTACTGTTCGTGAAGTTGGTGATATAAAGCTTATTCTGCGCGATTTTGGAGAAGATGTTGACGTTAATCGCATGGTGCAAACAGCAAATGAAATAGTCAGAAAAGATGATTTCGCAGTTGCCATTTTTTTCGGCGTAGACAAGGAAACTGCAAGAATAATGGTTATGGCTGGACGAAAGGCTGTTGAAAAGGGTGTTGATGCTAGCGAAATAGCGAAGGAATCCTCAAAAATAATAGGTGGTGGTGGAGGAGGAAAACAAAACTTTGCTCAAGGCGGAGGACCATTAAAGGAGAAGCTGGAGGAAGCTGTCAAAAAAGCTATAGAGGTTTTGGAAAGTCAACTTAAACATAAATAATTGATGTGGTGTAAACTCGCTTACTTCATTATTTAATGTTTCAAGGCCCTTGTTTTCAGCAAAAATTATATGAAAACAAACGTGAACAGATTTTCCAAAAGTGAGGGAGAAATTTGGACATTATTGTCTGTGTTAAGCATGTTCCAGAGACAGCTGAGGCAGAACTGAAAATCGACGCTACTGGCAAAGGCATAGAGAAAGCTGGGCTAGTCTTCGACATTAACGAGTGGGATGACTATGCTCTAGAAGAGGCTGTGCGGATTAAGGAAAAGTTTGGTGGCACAGTCACTGCCATAACTGTTGGTGCAGAAGATGCTGACAGCACATTGCGAAAATGTTTGGCACGAGGCGCAGACAAAGCCATACGTCTAACAGATTCAAGATTTGCTGGTTCAGATGCGTATGCCACTGCCAAAATTCTATACAGCGTTATAAAAAACATGCATTTCGACATAATTCTCACCGGTGCGCAAGCAGGGGACGACGGAAGCGCCGTGGTTGGTCCTGTTTTGGCAGAGCTTTTGGGGGTTCCCCATGCCACAATGGTTAAGAAAATTGAGCTAGGCGAGGGTAAGGCTGTTGTAAACCGAGAGCTTGAAGGAGGTCTTGAAGAGCGTTTAGAAGTTAAGCTGCCAGCGCTTTTCACGGTTCAAACGGGAATAAACGAGCCACGCTACGTTTCAATCATGGGAATTCGTAAGGCCATGCAGAAGGAAATCAAAGTTATGGGACTGGCGGATATCGGCTTAAACGAAAGCGATGTAGGTGAGGCTGGCTCTTGGCTGTTAATAGAGAAACTCTACGTCCCACCAGTAGAAAAGCAAGCTCAATTCTTGACAGGAAGCCCAGACGAGGTAGCTGCCAAAATTGTTGAAATCTTAAAGTCTAGGGGGCTGATATAGATGGCGGAAATATTCGTATTAGCTGAACATAGACAGGGACAATTGAGAGATATAACCTTTGAAATGCTGACAAAAGCCCTGGAAATAGCTGAAAAAACAAACGCCGATTTGACAGCAGTTCTGCTTGGCAAAAACGTTAGAGAACATGCAAAAACCTTATCAGAGTATTCAAAGAGGGTTCTGCTTGTCGAAGATGACAAGCTTGATAACTTCAATTCAGACGTATACCAAAGGGTTCTCTCATATTTAATCAAACAGCGAAAGCCAACTTTAACCGTTATAGGTCACACTTCCTATGGAGTGGAACTTGCGCCTAGACTGGCAGCCTCGCTAGGTATTCCTTTAGCTACAGACTGCATAGACTTCGGCTTTGAAGGCGAAACTTTCGCGGTGACACGCCAAATGTACGGTGGAAAAGTGAACGCCAAGGCTGTGTTGCGCAAATCTGAAAGTTACATGGTTACTGTACGGCAAGCAGCCTTCCAAGCGCAGAAGCCACCAACCCCTATGAATGGACAAATAGAAGAGATTCCATCACCGCTAGCTGAAGAGATTACAACCAAACGTTTCTTAGAGTATATTCTGCCTCCACCTGGAGGGGTGGACATAACGGCTGCCGATGTAATTGTGGGTATTGGAAGAGGCATAAAAGACCAAAGCAACATCCCAATGGTGGAGGAATTGGCGAAATCCTTGGGCGGAGTGTTGGCGTGTTCCCGTCCAATAGTGGATAAAGGATGGCTTCCAAGCGACAGGCAAGTTGGCACTTCTGGCAAAACTGTGAAACCCAAACTTTATATTGCCTTAGGAATCAGCGGAGCCTTCCAGCATGTTCTAGGAATGAAGAACTCCGACTTAATAATAGCAGTTAACAAGGACCCGAAGGCTCCAATATTCAGCTTTTCAGACTACGGCGTTGTCGATGACTTGTTCAAAATAGTTCCTGCCTTGAAAGCCAAAATCAGCGAGATAAAGACCCAAAAAGCGGCATAACATGGCAGGTGATTTCGGAATGCAGCTCAAATTAACCGAGGAGCAAATGGAAATAAAGCGGGCTGCCCGCGAGTTTGCAGAGAAGGAGTTTACTCCGGAGCTTGCTCTGGAATACGACCGAAAAGAAGAGTTTCCAATGGAACTTTACAGAAAAGCCGCTAAATTGGGCTTTACAAGTATGCGAATACCTGAAGAATATGGTGGACAAGGCTACGGCGTCTTGGAGGAATGCATAGTTGTTGAAGAGTTCTGCCGTGTAGACCCTGGGCTAGGAGTAGCTGTTTCTCTTGGAAACTTAATGGTTCCAGACGTTCTGCTTAAACATGGCACGGAAGAACAGAAGGAAAGGTATATTCCGCCGCTGGCAAAAGGCGAGAAGATTGCCGCTGCAGCTTTCACAGAGCCAGAACATGGAAGCGATATAACCCGTTTAGACACGACAGCTGTCAAAGTTGGAAACGAATGGATAATCAACGGTTCAAAACAGTTTATAACAAACGCTCCAATAGCCGACACCTTCATTATCTTATGCCAAACAGATCCGAATGCCACGCCGCCTCATCGTGGGCAAAGCCTTTTCTTAGCGGAGAAGGACATGCCCGGCTTGGAGGCGACAAAGCTTCAAGGCAAGATGGGAATAAGACCATGTGTCACCGGTTCGTTGGCGTTGAGCGATCTCCGTGTGCCAGAGGCAAATTTGGTCGGTGAGCTTAACAAAGGCTTCTATTATGCTCTTGAGCTTTTTGATGGAACGCGGATAACTGTAGCGGCGCAAGCCGTGGGGATAGCTCAAGGAGCCTTTGAAAGGGCGCTTGCATACGCTAAAACCCGCAAACAGTTTGGACAACCCATAATAAACTTTCAAGGAGTTTCTTTCAAGCTGGCCGAAATGGCGATGAAAATTGAGGCAGCTCGCCTTTTAACATATAAGGCGGCTTGGATATATGACAATGAAAAGCCAAATCCAGCAGCTACCTCCATGGCAAAAGCCTACGCTAGCCGGGTGGCTATGGAGGTCACAGACGAAGCTATACAGATTTTCGGCGGATACGGCTATTTGGCGGACTACCACGTGGAACGCTTCCATCGATGTGCGAAAATCACAGAAATCTACGAAGGCACAAGCGAGATTCAAAAGTTAACTATAGTGAACTTCCTGCAAAAACAGTCATAATCTTCCTTCTCTTTTTTAATGACGCGGTTCTCTGTACCTTGTGAAAAATTTTATACATTTTGACAAGCCATATCTAGGTTTCTAGGAGGAATGTTGTTTGGTTGAAAAATTTAAGAAGGCAGCTGTCATAGGCTCCGGTGCAATGGGACACGGAATAACGCAGCTTTTGGCAACTGTAGGCTTCCAGGTGACAATGGTGGACATTAGCGACGAGCTTCTCCAAAAGGCCATGGATAAAATCAAATGGAGCCTAGGCAAATTCGTGGAGAAGAAACGCATAAGGCAAGAGGATGCCGATGCGGCAATTGCAAGAATAAAGACAACAACAAGCTATGAAGAGGCTGCCAGAGACATAGACATTGCCATTGAGGCCGTTCCTGAAAACATTGAATTAAAAAAGAAGGTTTTCGCAAAACTTGACAGTGTAGCTCCTCCCCATGCAATTCTAGCCTCTAACACTTCAACCCTAAGCATAACAGAAATGGGAAACGCCACCAACCGCCCAGATAAGGTGGCTGGAATGCATTTCTTCAACCCACCACAGTTGATGGCGCTAGTGGAGGTCATTAAAGGCGAAAAAACAAGCCAAGAAACAATAAACACCCTTGTAGAATTAGCCAAAAAACTTGGAAAAACCCCCGTGGTTGTTAGGAAGGACGTGCGGGGCTTCATAGTGAACAGAGTTTTAGGAGCAGTTTTCAACGAGGCGTTTTGGGCTTACTATCGTGGAGAAGCAACAAAAGAAGGGATAGATGCGTCGGTAAAATATGGCGGAGGCTTCCCTATGGGCTGGTTTGAACTGGCCGACTTTGTCGGTTTAGATATAGCTTACGAGGTTGGAAGAATCTTGTATGAGGCTTATGGTGAACGCCTCAAACCATGCGCAGAAGTGATTGAACCCCTTGTAAAGGCTGGGAAGCTTGGTCAAAAGGTTGGAATGGGTTTCTACGACTGGACAAAGGGAAGACCGCGAATACCCTTCAACCTGATGGAGGAGTATGACGTGGAAAGATCTTGGGCTGTAGCCGTCAACGAGGCTGCGTGGCTTGTATATGAAGATGCGGCAAGTCCGGCTGACATAGACACTGGGATGAAGCTTGGCACAGGCTGGCCTTCTGGTCCATGTGAATATGCAGATAGAACTGGCATAGATGTTATTGTAAACAAGTTAAAGACACTTTACGGCAAGTATAACATGGAGCTTTACAAGCCTTGTCCGTTGTTGGAGGAGTATGTTAGCAAGGGTTGGCTTGGCAAGAAAACTGGAAGGGGGTTCTATTAAATGAGGTTTGAACTGACCGAGGAACAGATTGGAATAAAAAATGCAGTTAGAGAGTTTTGCGAAAAAGAATTTAAACCTGAACTTGCCTTGGAGCTCGACCGCAAGGAGGAGTATCCTCTAGAACTTTACAAAAAAGCCGCGAAGCTTGGCTTTACAAGCATGTTTTTCCCACAGGAATACGGTGGACAGGGCTACGGGCTTCTTGAAACATGCCTCGTAATAGAAGAAATGTGCAGGGCGGATTCATCCCTTGGAGTGGCAGTTTCAAGTGGAAACTTCGGCAGCGAGCTTATCCTCGCCTATGGCAGTAAAGAACAGAAGGAAAAGTATCTGCCACCCATCTGCAGAGGCGACTATATTTCCGCTGCAGCCTTTACAGAGCCAAACGTCAGTGGAAGCGACATAACCCGCATGGAAACCACAGCCACAAAATATGGGAATGAATGGTGGATAAATGGCACAAAAACCTTCATAACAAACGCTACAATAGCCGATTTCATAATAGTTTTGACGCAAACAGATACCAAAGTTCGACCCACCTACCGAGGCGAAACCTTGTTTGTTGTTGATAAAGGCACACCTGGGCTGGAGACGACAAAGCTTCACAACAAAATGGGTATACGGTGCTCTGTGACGGGTGAGGTGCGGTTTGACAACGTTAAAGTTACTGATTGGCATATTGTTGGCGAGCTTAACAGAGGCTTTTATCATTCCATGGAGTTTTTCGACAAAACTCGTGTTGGCGTGGCAGCCCAAGCCGTCGGCATGGCTCAAGGCGCGTGGGAAATAGCCTTCAAATACGCTAAACAACGAGAAGCCTTTGGACAACCCATAATACAGCATGAGGCTATTGGCTGCACTTTGGCCGAGTTAGCCACAAAAATCGAGGCTGCGAGGCTCCTAACTTACAAGGCTGCTTGGCTTATAGATGTTGGAAAGATGGATCCCATGGCGACCGCCATGGCTAAACAGTTTGCAAGCCGTGTGGCAATGGAAGCCACAGACTTCGCCATCCAAACATTGGGTGGGTATGGCTATTTAGGCGAATACCGCGTGGAAAGATACCACAGAGACGCAAAAATCACCGAAATCTATGAGGGCACAAGCGAAATTCAGAAACTTACAGTGCTCAAGTATCTTCTAAGAAAGTTCTAAAAGGTTTCTAAAGAGTAATATAGGCTGTGCGGCGAAAAATGGTTTGGTGAAGGGTATGAGTAAAGCATACGAAACAATAAAAGTGGAGAGGGAAGAAAGCGTTCTATGGATAATCCTTAATCGTCCTCATAGGCTTAACGCCTTCAACGACGTTTTGATGGAAGAACTTGCAGACGCCTTAGATACGGCTGAAAAAGATCCTTCGGTGCGATGTGTGGTAATAACCGGTGAAGGGGATAGGTCTTTCAGCGCCGGCGCTGATGTAACTATGTTCCCTAAAGCTACACCTGTTAAGGCTGAAGAATTTTCTAGGCTGGGACAGAAGGTTTTCAGCAAGATTGAGGAAATGTCTAAGCCCGTTATAGCTGCCATAAATGGCTTCGCCTTGGGTGGAGGTCTAGAACTTGCATTGGCGTGCGATTTCAGGGTAGCCGCTGAACATGCGGAGCTTGGAAGCCCTGAAATAAACTTGGGCCTTATACCCGGGTGGGGTGGGACTCAGAGGCTTGTGAGGATCGTGGGTTTGGCAAAGGCTAAGGAGATGGTTATGCTTGGAACACGGCTTAAAGCTGAAGAAGCCTTGAAAATAGGCTTAGTCCATAAGGTTGTGCACTACGAAAAGCTCAAGGATGAAGTCCGCGAGTTAGCCAAAAAACTAAGCGAAGGTCCACCAATAGCTTTAAAATATGCCAAGTACGCGTTAAACTTTGGTACGCAAGTGCCATTAGAGGCTGGACTGCGCATAGAGTCTGGGCTTATGGCCCTAACCTTCTCCACAGAGGACTTGAAAGAAGGCGTAGAGGCTTTCATGTCGAGGCGAAAACCTGAGTTCAAAGGAAAATAGCCCCCTCCCTACTTTTTGTTAAATTTGACGGTTTGCATGAGAGTGGCGTTATGAGAAAAGTGGCAATAATCGGTGTTGGAAGCTCAAAATTTGGCGTTAGAAACGATGTAAACGTGGCGGAATTAGCCTTTGAGGCATTCAAACCCTCAATAGAGGATGCGGGAATAACGCCAAAAGATATAGAATTCGTCGCCGTCGGCTCCACCGGTGCCGGAGCTTGGTATGAGGAACTTTTACCTGCTGTTGTTTCGGCTGAGTATTGTGGTTTAACTGGCGCCGGGCTTGTTCGCTGTGAGGCTGCATGTGCAAGTGGAAGCGCAGCATTTACAACAGCTTATTGGGCTGTGGCAAGTGGGCAAGCTAAGATAGCGTTAGCCTTGGGCATTGAGAAGATGAGGGAAATTGACACGCCAACTATGATGGAGTGGATTGGAAGGGCTGGCTATTACCTCTGGGAATTCCACAATTTCGGTGTGACTTTTCCAGCCTACTACGCTTTGTATGCCACCGCTCACATGGCTAAGTTCGGAACAACTGAAGAAGATTTAGCCTTAGTTGCTGTTAAAAATCATAAGTATGCTTCTATGAATCCAATTGCACATCTTCAAAATAGGATAACCGTCGACGATGTTTTGTCTTCTATGGTTATTGCCGCACCCTTAAAGCTTTTCGACTGCTGTCCAGTGTCTGACGGAGCAACCTCAATAATACTTGCTTCTGAGGAAAAGGTCAAGGAGCTTAAAGTTGATACGCCGGTGTGGGTTGCCGGAATAGGGTTTGCATCTGGAACTGCCAACATGAGCAAAAGACTTGACTATGTCGGGTTGGAGGCAAGTGTCTTAGCTTCGCAAAAAGCCTACAAACTAGCTAAAGTTACACCAGACCAGCTTGACGTCGCTTTAGTCCATGACTGTTTTACTATAGCCGAAATAATGGCTTACGAAGACATTGGACTATGCAAAAAAGGCGAAGGCGTCAAACTAATCCGGGAAGGACAAACAGAGATAGGCGGAAAAATCCCAGTAAACATTGACGGGGGATTAAAAGCGAAAGGCCACCCAATAGGCACGACAGGCTGCTCCATGATATATGAGTTAACAAAGCAGCTTAGGGAAGAAGCCATTGAAAGAAGCAGACAAGCACCCATGAAAAACTATGTGGCTTTAGCCCACAACGTCGGTGGAACAGGTCACTACTGTTACGTTACAATCTTGAGGAGGTGAACGATTTGGCAGCTATGCCATCCATAAAGTCAAGGGAAATAAAGATTGTGCAAGACATTCCCATAAGCAAGACGTTGCCCTTCTGGGAAGGCCTAAAACAAGGGAAAATACTGGCTACAAAATGTAAAAAATGTGGAAAACTCTATTTCCCACCGGTGGCGGACTGTTCGCAATGCTTAGCCTCTGACATGGAATGGGTTGAACTCAGCAATGAGGCAACAATTGAAACTTTCACGCATGTTGTTGTAAGGCCGACAACTTTCCAGCAGGAAAAGCCTTACACAGTGGCTATAGGCAGGCTAAAAGAGGGCGTGCGGGTGCTGGCATGGTTAACGGGCTTTAAACTTTCAGAAATTAAAGTAGGTATGAAAGCGAAACTAGTAGCGAAAATTACCCCTGAAGGAAACCCAACTTACGAGTTCACTAGACCTGAATAGTCGGAAACACTGTTCATTTTCATTATGGAAAGTATTATTACTTCCAAATCGTGTTAACTTAAAAGTAGGGTTTATTATGTCGTCTAAAAAGAAGAAGAAAATTGCTGAGGAGGAAAGAGAGAAACCAACAGAAAAACCATGGTACAAGTTTTACCCTCCAGGCGTTAGAAAACACATAGACTACCCAGAATTACCCCTCTTCGAGTTTTTGAGAAGTTCCGCCCAGAAATATCCAAACAAAACAGCCTTAATCTACTTTGACAGAAAGATGACCTATAAAGAGTTGGATGTGCTTACGGATAAGTTTGCAACAGCCTTTGCGAATCTTGGAGTTAAAAAGGGAGACAAAGTCGCCATTTTTCTGCCGAATACTCCCTTGTTCGTGATTTCGTATTATGGTGCGTTGAAGGCAGGTGCTGTTGTCACGGCGATCAGCCCCCTATACAAGGAGCGGGAAGTTGAATATCAACTGAACAATTCCGAGGCTGAAACCATAGTTGTGCTTGACCTATTGTATCCTATTGTTGAAAAGGTTTTGGAGAAAACAAAACTTCGAAATGTTATCGTTGGAAGTTTAAAGGATTATATGCCCACCTTCAAGGCTGTTCTTGGATCTATGCTTGGAAAGATTCCTTCCCGCAGCGTGGAGCGGAGGGCAAATGTCTACTTCTTTAAAGAGCTAATAGAAAGGTACGAGGCTAAACCGCCGAAGGTGGAAATAAACCCGAAGGAGGATTTAGCCGCCTTGCAGTACACTGGTGGAACCACTGGCATTTCCAAAGGTGCCATGCTAACCCACATGAACCTCGTTTCAAACGCCGTGATGTGCAAGGAGTGGCTGCAAGCTAACGAAGGCGAAGAAGTTGTTTTAACAGTGCTTCCCCTCTTCCACATTTATGGCATGACAACAAGCATGAATGCCCCTATACTCTTTGCTGGGACAATGGTTTTGTTGCCGCGGTTCGACCCGCTTGCGGTTTTACAAGCCATCCAAAAATATAAAGTAACAGTGTTCTGTGGTGCACCAACCATGTACGCCATGCTTTTAGCGCATCCAGACCTTAAAAAATACAATTTGACCTCGGTGAAGTTCTGCATATCTGGTGCAGCACCCCTTCCACCTGACATCCAGAAGAGGTTCATGGAGGTAACCGGCGGCGTTCTGGTTGAAGGATATGGACTTACCGAGTCTTCGCCAGTTACCCATGCCAATCCACTTGACAGAACTATGAAAACGGTGAAGATAGGCTCCATAGGGATACCGTGGCCCGACACCGACGCAAAAATAGTTGACATCGAAACAGGCGAAAAGGAACTTCCACCTGGCGAAGTGGGCGAATTAATTGTTAAAGGTCCACAAGTAATGAAGGGTTATTGGAAGATGCCTGAAGAAACTGCTGCTGTTTTGAGGAATGGTTGGCTTTACACAGGCGACATTGGAAAAATGGATGAGGATGGCTACTTCTACATAACGGACCGCAAGAAAGACCTCATCAAATACAAGGGCTACAGCGTTTATCCAAGGGAACTTGAAGATGTGTTGTATGAGCATCCGGCCGTGAAACTCTGCGGCGTTATCGGCAAACCAGACCCTGTTGCGGGCGAAATTCCAAAGGCCTTCGTGGTTTTGAAAGAAGGCATGACCGCCACCGAAGAAGAACTTATGAAATTCGTTAATGAAAAGGTTGCCCCCTACAAGGCGATCAGAGAACTGGAAATCAGATCGGAGTTGCCGCTAAGCGCTGTTGGTAAAGTTCTCCGAAGAGTCCTTCGCGAGGAAGAGCTAAAAAAGATGGCCGCTAAAACCTAGTATTCCCTTTTCTTTTTCTAAGCTGGCTCGTTCAGTTTTTTACCTGTTTTCGCTGTCCACTCATTGGCTGGTATGGCAAATTCTTTTTCCACTGTGCTTCTGTGGAAGCTGTTGTATGTGCAGAAAGGTCTTATCTTGCCATCTGGAGTTGCATAGTGGATGACGCATTTTTGAACACGGTCCAAGTCGAAGTTCCACACATCCATGAAGTGCATTATGCCTATCATAACAATTTTCCGCATAAATCTTCCAAGCGCCTCGTAGCTTCCCTTAGTTATAACGTCCTTGAGCAAACCTCTAACCAGTGGCGATTTCACCATTGGCAGAAACTCCAACATTTTCATTTTCGCCAATGTTTTTTGGCCTTTCACGCCAGTGTAGTAAATGTTCCATAAAGTTTCAGCAAACTTGTCCACGTCCACGTATTGGGTTATAGGCTTGTATGTGCCATCTTCCTCGACAACTATGAAAGTTGCAGCTCCACACATGGGATGCATCGTAAATTCTGGATAAACACGGTTCTTAATGACTTCCATTCCTTTAGAAACTGGTACAGGCCAGTTGACTGGGCGCCAGTCCCACCGGGTGATTTTTCCATCTGTCTGCTCCTCTATCAGTTTTATGGCGTCCGGGACCGTTATGCGCATTTTTCGCATTTCGTCTCTGCGGGCTCTTCCAGCCATGGATATAGGTTGGATGTTTACGCATCTGACAACGTCATGGTTTGCGACGGCGTAATGGATTATGTCTCCTAAATCTTTGTCGTTGACACCCCTGGCTAACGTAACCACTAGGACTATGGAGTCTAAGCCAACTTTTCTTGCGTTTTCCACAACCTTCTGTTTTATTTGGACGAGGTCTGTTCTTCCCCTCGTTTTTTTGTAGATTTCCTCTCTTAAGCCGTCGAATTGGAGATACAGCGTGCTTACGCCAGCGTCTGTGAGCTTTTTGAAGTATTCTATGTCTTCTGCGAGGCGCAGGCCGTTGGTGTTGACCTCCACGTGGGTGATTCCAGCCTTTTTCGCTTCTGCAATAAGGGCTGGCAAGTCGTTTCTTATGGTTGGTTCGCCACCGCTGAACTGAAGCGCATTACAAGCCCAAGGCTTGTTGCTTCTAAGAAGCTTAATCATGTCCACGATTTGCTCATAGCTTGGCTCGTAAACGTAGTTCACCGCCCCTGCATAGGCGAAACATACCGGACAAGCCATATTACACCTATTTGTGACGTCTATTATGCCCAAAACTGTGTGGGACTTATGTTGCGTGCACAATCCGCAGTCGTAGGGGCAGCCTTTAACAGGTTTTGTGTGGGGATTCTCCAGTCCGGTTCCGCCGTATTTTGCGTTGTACCAGTCTCTGTAAAACCATTTGAAAAGTTCAGCGTCCCCCCAATAAACGTCTTCAAACTTTCCGTGTTCTGGGCATGTTTTCTCAAGGTAAATTACGCCGTTCTCCTCATATATTCTCATGGGGATTCTGTTTAGGCATTCTGGACAGACGCTTGTGGAGTAGGCTTCAAACTTGGCCATCTCTTGTTTTTCAACCATTTCCATCCCAGTTTCGCGGAGGTTAAGTTTTGGCTATAACGCTTGTGGCTATATTTAAATTTCCATAACTTTAATACGGTGAAAAGTGTTATTGTTTCCTATGAGCGAAAAAATAAAGACTCTTCTGAAAAAGGTTGGACTGACGGATTATGAAGTAAACGCTTACATAATTCTTCTAGAGAAGGGCGCTTTAACGGCCAAGCAGATAAGCTATGGAGCGCAGATACCCTTTTCAAAGGTTTACCAAGTTCTAAACAGTTTGGAGGAGAAGGGCTGGATAGAAGTTTCTAGGAAAAGGCCAAGCAGATACATACCTAAATCCCCCGAAATAGCCTTGAAAGTAGCAAAAGCTTCCTTTGAAAACGAGTGGCTGCAGATTGAAAAGGCTATGGCTGACGAGTTGTCGCCTTTATATGAAAAGATTAAATCCAAGGAGAAGTATGACATTTGGATTCTGAGAGGTTTGCCCAACATAGTTTCAAAGTTTAAGGAGATGTTTAAAAACTGTCGGAATGAAATGCTTATAGCACTTCCGTCGGTCAAGGAGGATCTCCTCATGGATTTTTATCCGCTTTTTCACTCCTTTGTTGGCGAAAAAGTGCATGTTCGTTTTATGGTTTCAAAAGGTCTAAGCGAAAATGTCTACAAGGCTTTTTCAAAGATGGGTGAGGTAAGGTTTAGGGATAAAATGTTTGGCGGCGGCGCCATATCCGACAGTGGCGAAGTGCTGTTGCTTTTTAACGACGAGAAGGGCGAGGTAACCGCCATATGGTCTGACCATCCCGGACTGGCTGAACTTGCCAAAGACTATTTCAATTATCTATGGAAAGATTCAGAAGGTGAGCCTTAAAATCCACGAATCCGTTAATGTTTAAAGCTCAACTGAGAGATGGCGCTGTTGCGGGTAAAAGTCAGAGTTACCGGCATCATTCAAGGTGTTGGTTTCCGTCCTTTCATTTACCGTATAGCCGTGAAAAACGGTTTGAAGGGTTATGTTCGCAACATGGGCGACGCCGGCGTGGAAATTCTTCTCGAAGGTGAAGAAAACGCCATAAAAAGTTTCTTAAAAGCCTTAAAGAACGAGAAGCCTCCTTTAGCGCAGATCCATGAAATAATAACAATTAGGCTTGGAGGAGAACACCAACACAAAGACTTTAGGATTGTTAGAAGCTCTGAAGAGGCTGAACTTTCCGGCTCTGTTATTCCACCAGATATGGCTATATGCAATGATTGTCTAAAAGAGCTTAGAGATAAAACCAATCAGAGGCATGATTACTTTTTCATTACATGCACGGATTGTGGCCCCCGCTTTACGGTCATTGAACGCCTTCCATACGATAGGGAAAACACAACTATGCGGGATTTTCCCATGTGCAGTTTCTGCCAAAGCGAGTACACTGACCCTTCAAATAGGCGTTTTCACGCCCAGACGGTGGCGTGTCCAAAGTGTGGCCCCAAAGCCTATCTGACAACCAGTGACGGCGAAGTGCTTCCATGCAGAGAACCCATACGGGAGGCTGGCAGACTCGTTTCCGAGGGCTTTGTAGTGGCTATCAAAGGTTATGGAGGTTTTCACGTTGCAGTATCCACGTTGAAGGACGAGCCTTTGGCAAGGCTTAGAAGGGCTAAGCATAGGAGGCAGAAGCCTTTCGCCATCATGGCGCGAGGCTTGGAAGCTGTGAAGTCCTTCGCCGAAGTCAGCCCTAAAGAGGTTGAGCTTTTAACCTCTCCGATGCGTCCAATAGTTTTGCTGAAAAAGAGCGCTGACTACTATTTGTCGGAGCTTGTGGCTCCGGGCTTACATAATGTTGGCGTTATGCTCCCCTACACCGGTATGCATTACATGTTCTTCGACGAGGTTGAAGATCCAGCCTTCGTCATGACCAGTGCAAACCCGCCCAACCAGCCTATAGTTAAAGATGACAATGAAGCCCTAAAAACGCTAGGCGAGATTGTTGACTATTTTCTGTTCCATAATAGGCGGATTGCCCACCGGTGCGACGACTCGGTGGTAAGGGTGCATGGCGAAAAACAGGTTTTCATTAGACGTTCAAGGGGTTATGCTCCAGCTCCAGTTATGCTTCGGGAAAAAGCCGAAAAATGCGTTTTGGCTTTGGGCGGCGAGCTAAACAACACGGCGTGCATTTTGAACGGCAACAAGGCTTTCGTATCTCAGCACATTGGCGATGTTGAAAACGTGGAGACCTGCGAGTTTCTCAGAAACGCCGCCGAACACCTAGCCCACCTCACTAACAGCAAAGTTGAGGTTGTTGCATGCGATTTACATCCAAAATTCACCACAACAAGGCTTGCCCAAGAATTGGCAGCTCAAAACGGCTGGCAGCTTGTCCAAGTGCAACACCATTTCGCCCACGTTGCCGCTTTGATGGCTGAGCACGGCGCTGATGAACTGGTGGGCGTGTGCTGCGACGGCTACGGTTATGGAATCAACGGCGAGGCCTGGGGCGGAGAAATAATTTTTGCTTCGCGTAACTCAGCCGAAATGAAACGCGTTGCCCACCTTGAAGAACAACCCATGGTTGGCGGGGACTTGGCAACTCGTTATCCGTTAAGGATGGCCGCGGGGATTCTTCACAAAAAGACATATGTGAAACACTGGCTTATGCAAAATAAACACTATTTCCCCTACGGTGAAACCGAAGTTCAAGTTGTTCTTCAACAGCTGGAGAAAAGGCGTGGCATAATTGGGACAACAAGTTGTGGAAGGGTTTTAGACGCCGTTGCTGCGGTTTTGGGCTTATGTTATGAACGCACATATGAAGGCGAGCCTGCTATGAAACTGGAGTCTGCGGCGATGGGTGGCAGAGAGGTTCTTCAGCTAGAACCCATAATAAAGGGTGAGGTTTTGGAAACCACCGACATGCTCCTCGAAGTCTTTGAAAATCGAAGTAAACGCGCTGTTGCTGACTTGGCTTTTTCCGCCCACGCATATTTGGCTAGAGGATTAGCTGAACTCGCCATTGAAAAGGCTTTAGAAAACGACGTCAAGGCTGTTGGCTTTTCAGGTGGAGTTGCATGCAACGAAATCTTCACCAAAATTATGCGGGAAACCGTTGAGGCGGCTGGCTTGCGTTTCCTAGTCCATGAAGCTGTTCCACCCGGCGATGGCGGTTTATCCTTTGGGCAGGCTGTTTATGCCGGCCTTTTCAATTTCAAAACGCAATTATTATATTGAAGTGTGCTTTGCTTTTCAATGAAAAGCCATGTGCCTGGCTATCCCAGCGAAAGTCGTGAAAATTCAGGATGGCAAAGCTCACGTAGATTTTGGAGAAGGCGTCTTAAGAGAGGTTGACGTCTCCCTTGTGGAGGTCAAGGTTGGCGAGTATGTTTTGGTGCACGCCGGCTACGCCATCCAAGTTTTAAGCCGGGAGGAGGCTGAAGAAACACTGCGTTTGTGGGGCGAAATCCTAGAGGCTGAAAGCCTGCAAGGACCGAAATAGCTGTATGCGTTGTTGAATAAAATGTTGGAAAAATCAATTTTTAGAGATCCGGATCTGGCTAAGCGCGTAATCGAGAAAATCCGTGAAACGGCGCCAAAAAAGGATGTTGTAAAAATTTGCCATGTCTGCGGCACCCACGAGTGGACCATAACCCATTACGGTCTGCGAAGCCTACTGCCATCAACTGTTGAGGTTATAGCTGGGCCCGGCTGTCCAGTGTGTGTTACTCCAGCTTCTGAGGTGGATGAGGCTGTTGCCCTTGCCCTAAAAGGGGTTACCGTCACGTGTTTTGGTGATGTTCTGCGGGTTCTCGGTTCTGAAAAGTCTCTTTTGGATGCGAAGGCCGAGGGCGCCGATGTCCGAGTTGTTTACAGCGCTATGGACGCCGTCCGAATGGCTGAGAAGGAGCCGAACAAAGAGTTTGCCTTTTTCGCCATAGGCTTTGAAACAACAGCCCCATCAACAGCAATAGAAGTCTTAAGGAAGCCTCCTAAGAATCTCAGTTTTCTGGTTTCCCATAGGCTTATTCCGCCAGCCATGGAACTTTTGTTGGGGATAGGCGACCTTCACATAGACGGCTTTATTGCTCCCGGACATGTAAGCACTGTTATAGGTTTGAAGGCTTACGAAGTTTTCCCTAAAGCTTATCGCATGCCAACCGTGGTGGCTGGCTTCGAGCCACTAGATGTTTTGTTCGCCATATACATGATTCTAAAACAGCTTAGGGAAGGCGTGGCAAGGCTGGAAAACGAGTATGTTAGGGCTGTAAGCTGGGAAGGCAACATTAAAGCCCAAGAAACAATGAGCAAAGCTTTCAACATCGTGGATGGTGAATGGCGTGGACTGGGCAAATTGCCTTCATCAAAATTCGCCCTAAAAGAAGACTACGCCATCTACGATGCAAGGGAAAAATTTGGAGTGCGCATAACCAGCGGCAGAGACTTGCCACCCGGATGTCAATGTCACCTCGTGATGATTGGAAAAATCAAACCCACAGAATGCCCACTTTTCATGAAGGCTTGCACCCCGCAAAAACCAGTGGGCGCATGCATGGTAAGCATAGAAGGAACATGCCGGATCTGGGCAAAATCTTACACGGTGTAAAGGCTTTTATTTAAAGTGAAATATAACAAACAACAAGAAGGACATTTAAGAGGTTGTAAGAATGAGTCTAGAATCAAACAAGACTTTGGGCGGTGTTGGTGCATTACTAATGGTTTTAACAATTCTCATGGTGTTCGGTTTACCTCACGTTTTGCTTCTATGGGTTGTCGGTTTTATTCTGGTTTTAATCGCCTTGAAAGGTTTCGCAGATCACTATCAAGATGGGGGAATCTTCAATAACGCCCTCTACGGATTTATAACTGCAATAGTTGGCGTCATAGCAGCGGTAGCTGTGGCCATAATGGTTCTATTGCCACTTGTTCGTGAGTTAAGTGGCTTAGAAACTATGGACCCAATCGTCATACGGCAAATTGTTATGGAACATCTCCAACAAATTCTTGGAGCCGCCTTTGGTTTTATTTTGATCTTAAGCATATCCATGATTCTCTCCGCTGTATTAGTTAGGAAATCATTAGATGCTCTTTCTGCACGATCAGGCGAGAAAATGTTCGGAATGGCAGGCATGGTATGGCTTATAGGCGCGGTGCTTACACTAGTCTTCCTAATAGGCTTAATAGCCATTTGGATTTCTTGGATACTTATGGCTGTAGGCTTCTTCTCAATTAAAACTGCACGAGCTCCAGTCCAGCCAACAGCTCCAACGGTTCAACCGTCACCGCCTCCGCAGTCCTCTCCACCATAATCCGCCTTTTTCTTGTTATGGTTAAGTTTAAACATGGGAACAGCAAACTGTATGTAGGCGTTTAAAATGAGCGGTGAAGGCGATAGAGCTTACTCGGGTAAATGTGTTGATTGTGGTTCGCCTTTGGTTTTGTATGAGATGGATTTTGAGAAAAACCGTCGGGTTATGCAGTGCACTCGTTGCGGGCTGTTCCATTTTTATAAGAGGGACTTTTTTGGGCGATGGAAGCTTGTTAAGGTTGGAAGGGTTTCAGACTTGTGGAGAAAATCCAAATAGCCTCTTTTAGCAAATTCTCGGAACGGGGTCTCCGACTGGTCTTGGGATTATTCTTTTTCCGCCGACAACTGTTTGCATTGCAACACCGCTAAAAGCGTTTGTAGCTTCACCTATTATTTGGGCATCTTTTCCCTCTTCCGTTGTTTTCAAAAAATCTAGGAGTTCTTCGGCTTTTTCCTTCACTACGCCTATAACTATTTTTCCTTCGTTTCCAACTTCGAGGGGGTCTAAACCCAGCATTTCGCAAGCTGCCCTCACATCTTTCCTTATAGGAATTTTATCCTCGTAGATTAAGATGCCAACGTTGGATTTTTCGCTAAACTCGTTTAGGGCATCGGCTAAACCACCTCGGGTGGGGTCTTTCATGGCTGTTATGCCGCCCACTTCGCCGAGCAAACGTTGAATCAAGCGGTTTAAGGGTTTAACATCCGACTTTATGCTGCTTCCAAAGCTCAATCCTTCTTGGGCGGATAAAACAGCCAAACCATGGTCGCCAATGGTTCCAGACAGGATTATTTTGTCTCCGGGCTTAAGGTTTGAGTCTAAAATCCACCGCGCCTTAAATTCGCCTCTAAACCGTTTCACAACATTCAGGTTCTTTTCCAGGGCTTGAGTTCTCATGCCAACACCTGAAACGTTTATGACACAGCCGCCTAGGCTGCCCTTCTCCACAACCTTCGTGTCACCTGTGACTATGCTTACGCCCGCCTCTTGGCACGTCTGCCTCATACTTGCCAAAATTCTTTCAAAATCGGATAAGGCTAGTCCCTCTTCAAGTATGAAGCCGCATGCCAGCGCGTAGGGTTCGGCTCCTAGAACCGCGATGTCATTAACGGTGCCGGAAACAGCTAGACGCCCAATATCCCCGCCGGGAAAGAATATGGGTCTCACAGCGTGGGAGTCGCTTTTCAAAACGATGTCGCCGACAACTGCCGCATCGTCTAAAGCCTCCAAAGGAACCTCTGCGCCATCGAAACCGCCAAAATATTTCACAATATAGTTTTTAACGAGTTCATGCATTACTGTTCCGCCGGCGCCATGCAGCATGGTTATAACGCCTTTATTCATGGTCAAGTCTTTCACCACTCAATCTTGGATACTAGGTTTTGGCTGGAAATAAATGAATCGCAACAATTTTTGGCTGTGCGCCAAGCCAATAGTGTCCTCCCCTCTCTAGTTTTTATGTGGCCTTTTTGGTTTTCGGGCGGTTTAAAGAGTGCTTTTATGCTCGTAGCCGGTCTGAAACAGCTTTAGCTGGATGGAAAACCATATAAATCGCCATGTAGCTGTTCAATTGCACAGTTGGAGAGTCTATCAAGTGCCAGAATGGGGATACTCGATACCTGAAGAAGCTTTAGACCCGGAGAAAACGGTTAAGGCAAGCGGGCGAGAGGTTAGGGTATCCCATAAAGCAGCCCGCGAAATATGTAAAACCATTAAGGGGATGGCCCTCAACAAGGCTAAAAAGTTTTTAAGAGATGTTATAGCCAAAAAGAAGGCCGTCCCCTTCACGCGTTTTAAGAAGAAGCTGGGACATCGCCACGGATTGGAAAAAGCTTATGCGGGACGTTACCCGGTCAAAGCGGCTAAACAAATTCTAAAAATCCTTGAGGGGGCGGAAGCCAACGCTGAAAACAAAGGCTTGGATACTGAAAGGCTAAAAATTATTCATGCATCGGCTTACCCCGGAATGAAGATTAAGCGTTACATGCCCAGAGCCTTTGGAAGAGCCACACCGAAATTTGAAACTTTAACTCACATCGAGCTTGTTTTGGAGGAGCAGCCTGAAACAATCAAGGAGGAAGCCTAAATGGCTGTTGTGAAGCATTTTGTATCCAAAGCCAAGAAGAGGGCGGAGATAGACGAGTTTTTGCAGAAAAAGCTTGAAAAGGCTGGTTATGGCGGGGTGAATATTGCGGAAACCCCGCTTGGCACCCACATAGTTATTTATGCCATGCGGCCAGGTCTCGTGATAGGGCGAAGCGGCGAAACCATTAGGGAACTTGCCAAAACCCTAGAGGAAAAGTTTGGAGTTTCAAACCCACAGATTTCAGTTTCCGAAATAGAAGTTCCAGAGTTAAACCCGT
>Ga0185307_1000211_pt1 | contig 40194 bp, 39 predicted proteins | sample LHCtaG_FD_128010 | JGI IMG/M metagenome (GOLD analysis project Ga0185307, IMG submission 128010) | Hot spring microbial communities from Little Hot Creek, USA to study Microbial Dark Matter (Phase II) - LHC4sed_matched (SPADES... | ecosystem: Environmental > Aquatic > Thermal springs > Hot... | reverse complement strand
GCGAGGTGGAAGCCCCTAGATACAACAAATAAAAATAAACTAATGAGAATAAGCATTTAGGGATAAACGGAAGTATAGGTATATTAGTTGTATAGTAGTGGTTATCTGATGTTGCTCAATATACTCTAGAGATGTGTTTTAGATTTTACTCTATAATGAATTTCAATATTTGTTGATCAGATTAGTTTATAGTGAAGATACTATATTATTCTATATTTGTTATTATATTATTATAGTGTTTTAAAGTTAATGTCTTATTTCTGTTCACAATTTATATAAATTGATTTTGCTTTCTTTAAGGATATGCTTTTATTTTCTATAAAGCTTATAGCTATTGAATTTATTTTATTCAACATGTTTTTCAATATCTACTATAAACTCTTTGAATATTTCTCTAAACAGTTTGTTAGAGATTATAGGTCTGTTATTGATCTCTATTACTGAGTTAGATGGATTAATTCTTGGATATAACTTTATTCTATTCGATATCCTTTCTTCAAATGTTGAGACATGAGGATTTACATAGAATATTCCTATTGGTATTCTAGCACCAGGTTCTATAGCTTTTTCAATGGCTTTTAAAAGCTTTTCACTAGATTCTCTAGGCTCTTTAACATATGGATCCCATGAAGAATCACTATCTAGTTTATAAACAGCTTTTCTATAGAACTCTGATGTAAATACATCATTGAATGTTACACAAGGTTGTAGAACATCTATGAAAGCAGCTCCTTTGTGCTGTATAGCTGTTTTTATCAAGTTCTTTAGATGGGTCCCATCAAATGCGTATCCTCTTGCAACAAATGTGTAGCCAGATGCTAAGGCAAGAACGATTGGATTTAAAGCTTGTTGTATATTTGGCTTTGTAAGAGCTTTTGTCTTTACATTCATTGGAAGTGTTGGTGAAGCTTGACCCTTTGTAAGACCATAGACACCATTATTGTGAAGAACAACAACAATGTCTAGATTTCTTCTGCCAAGTGCTACAAAATGTCCTGCTCCAATGCCAAGCAAATCACCATCGCCACCATGGACAACAACAGTGAGTTCTGGGTTTGCAAGCTTTATACCCATTGCAAATGGTATTGCTCTACCATGGATTGTATGAACACCGTTTACATTTACAAAATGTGGTATTTTGCTTGAGCAGCCGATTCCTGATACTATAACAGTTTTCGATGGTTCTAAATCAAGTTCCTCAAATGCTTTTAAAACAGCTGTTAAGATTCCAAAATTACCGCATCCAGGGCACCAATCAACCCAGATGTTTGTTTTATAATCTCTACGCTCCATATCTAAGCACCACTCTTCTCTCCTTACCTAAAATAACCTTCTCTAAAGCATCTACAAGCTCGTTTAATACAATTGGTCTACCGGTAAACTTAACAATACTATTATCAATAGATATCCCTGTGAACATAGCTATCAACTTTATTATGTTGGCTCCATAGCTATGCTCTATAGCAATGACTTTACTCTTTGGAACTCTTGAAATCTCTTCTAAAATCTCTTTTGCTGGAAATGGCCATAACATCTTCACATTTATATACCTGCCTCTGATCCCTCTACTATATAGCATTTCTATAGCTTCTAGCGCAACGCCTTTGACAGAGCCCCAACCTATAACTACATAGTCCGGGTTTTTATCGCCATAGCCAATAATTTTTCTATTTATCGGAGTATTTTCTTCAATCAACCTCAGTTTTTCTATTCTCTTAGAGTACATAGCTATTCTATTCTCAGGATCTTCAACTATATGACCATATTCATCATGCTCATCTCCAGAATACCACATCACAATGTCTTTAGATCCTAGGAATGCTCTTGGAGAAACATGTTCATTTAGATTAAACCTCTTATATCCCTTATTTTCTTTTACGATATTACCCCTTTCAATTGATAGTTGGTCTAGATCTGGAATAGGTATTGTAGCTGTAGAATTTGCTAAAAATTTATCTAATAGGTGTATAACAGGAACTTGAAACTTCTCAGCGATGTTAAATGCAAATACTGTGTCGTAAAACGCCTCTAGATGGTCACCAGAAGAGATAACAACTCTTGCAAATTCTCCATGGCTTGCAAAAACAGCATTTAGCAAATCACTTTGGCTCCCTCTTGTTGGCTGTCCGGTACTTGGACCCCCTCTCTGATAATATGTTATTACAACAGAGGCCTCATTTGCACCAGCCCAAGAAAGACCTTCAACCATTAAATCAAAACCAGGTCCACTAGTAGCTGTTGAGCTTCTTGCTCCAGTTAGTGAAGCTCCTATAGCAGAGGTTATAGCAGCTATTTCATCTTCTGTTTGTATAACTATTATAGGTCCTATTAAGGTATCTTCGCTTTCTATATATTCAAATCTTTCTAAGAGGAAACTCTCATCAGAGGCTGGTGTTATCGGATAGTAGCCTTGATATCTAACACCAGCAACAATCTTTGCTATTGCAACTATATCATTGCCTGATGCAAAGACCACTTTATCCATGTTTATTTCAGGTTTAGTTAACTTTAAGCTACCTCTATATCTACTAATCTCGTTAGCTACTATTCTAAACAGTTGAATATTTTGTTCAACAATTGCTTGTCTATCTCTAAATTGAGTAGATAAGGAGTATCTTACAGCATCTTCGTCTATATCCATTATTGTAGCTATAGCAGAGACAATTATGCCGCTAACATATCTAGATATCTGCCTTGGGTCTATCTTAGCTAATTCAACAAGTTTTCTAAGAACGCTTTGAAAATTTATCTCAGCTAATCTAACTCCCTTTTCCCTTTCTAGAAACCTTAGAAGAGACTCAACAGTACATTGTACTTTAATATCGTTGCATCTATCTTCAATTCTCTTTCTAGTTATATCTTCAATGCTTACAGCATCGCTGATTTTTTTACTAAGTGATCCACTATCATATATTACAATACCATTGCTAGAAATATCTTCAAAATGCATAAATATTGTTTCAGCATCCATAGCAGCAACAAGTTCAACAGGATATTTTAAAGCTCTTGGAATCCTATTGCTAGATACAAGCATGTGTATATAGCTATGTCTTCCTGTTATATTAGAGAAATACTCTCTATCAGCAATAAAACCATATCCTCTTCTAGCCAAAGCTCTTCCAATAACCATCATAGAAGTTTCTATTCCAGCTCCTTGTGGGCCTCCAAGAATAGCCCCAACCTCGCTTAATGGCAGAGTTAGTCACCAGCTGGAGTTTCTTCAGCTATAACATCATCTATAAAAACACTAGAGGTAACGAAATGCTCCTTGATATGCTTCTCTAACTCCTCTTCACTCACTATAATCTTTCTACAGGTAACGCAGTAAAGCCATCCATTTTCAGCTAAAGCACGCTTCAATTCATCTAAAGATGAAGGTTTAAAGTTATCGCAAATCTCTATATTATCAACAACACCAGCGTCTTTAATGACGCAAAAACCTATATATGGAAAATATATATGAGGTTTAAAAAATATACATCTAGAGCAACTCTTCTTATCCATTAAATCAATCCTCTATCTTCTCAATCTTTATAGCATTAACAGGGCAGACATCAGCACCGCTTTTAGCACATTCATATAGCTCTTCAGATATCTCGCCAATGGATATATTATCATCAGTTTTAACGCTATATTTTTCAACCACTCTATTCTTAAAATTATCAGCTCCAAGTTCATATATCTCAGGACAAGCAGCAGGAGCTGCTCCACATGATATGCATATAGCTCTATCAACTATAACTCTATATCTAGCCAAATTAACCACCGAGAACATTTTATTTTTAGAGTATAAAAAGTTAGCGATTATAAAAAGATTCGCTAATGCGGTTAATTAAAACATTTAAACATTTACATGAAAATTATTTTTACATTGGTGGAATCTCTAAGAATTTTATAAGCACAGTAGAGTATCTAACAATGGCATATCTTATGTCATTTCTTATAACTGAAAATCTTGTTCTTTAGAATGGGAAAAAGGATAGATCTTTAAGTAAAGCAACTTATGGAGGCTTAACATCTCTAAATCTTTCACTAGCTAGTTCTCCACCTATAGCCCAATTCTCTTTTGAAATTTCATGAATTATAATCTCAACAGCATGTATAGGTATTCCTATATCTTCAAAAACTTTTGTAATACCCTTAACTATTTTTACCTTGGCTTCTTTTGATAGCCCACTCCACATATATACATATACCACTGGCATTTGAACACCAGCCGTTTCTGTTTTAAATAACCACATTAATATAGCTATATCTTAATATAGATTCTCATTTAGGAATTGTTTAGAGAAAGGTCTTAACCTTTAGGTTAGAAGGAGATTAGCCGTAACTCTATCCTTTTTTTATCTATCTATTAACCAAAAATTATAATTAGACGATATGTTGTAACCGGTCTATATTATTACAATAAATCTTATGAGAAAGCAAAAGTTTGTTGAAGATATCAATATAGGTTTTTCATCGATTTTAAATAAAAAATTGAAAGGATATAGAGATGGCTATATTTTTCAACACTTTGTAAATATTTTATCTAAGAGTTCTTTTGGTGGTGGTTTTGTGAACATGCTTACAATTGGAGGTATTATAAATGATGCTATTATTGTTGGTGCAAATGAATAGTATGTCCATGGAAACTTGAATCCTCCATAAGCTGCTACTGCTATTGCTATGCCGAGACCTGCTATAATTGAAGTTGTTATAGCCGTTGCTGTTGTTTTTCTCCAAAAGAGTATATATATCATTGGACCTGTTAAAACACCTGATAATATAGATGTTGTAACGCCGAATAACACCATCAACATTGGGGGTGGATTTAATGAAAATAAAATGCATATTATTGTAACTAGGGTTAGTACAGTTCTATAGAGTTTAAACTCAAAACCACTACTATTATTTTTGCTGCTTTTAAATATGTTGAGATCTTTTACAATGATTTGTGTTAAGGTTGATATCATAGGGGCTATAGTTGACATAGAAGCAGATAGAATAGCTACAAGAAATAACATATCGAAGCCTGTGGGAAATATTCTTTGGACAAGATATGAAAATGCATAATCTGGAACCTTAACATCACTTACAATAACTCTTGAAGCAGCTGAAGCAAGGTTTAGTGAAAGTGTTAAGATAGCTACCAACGTTGTTGCAATAACTGATGCGTTTTTTAATGATATTCTATTCCTTATGCTTATAAACCTCATAAGAAGTGCTGGATTTCCCCATCCAAGAAATCCAAGACTTAGATAAAGCATAAACAAAGGTAAAAAGTCTCTATATGGCCATTTAACCAGTGTTAAATCTATAGAGGATAGGGTATTAAATAATCCTGTAAAGCCACCAACATTAATCATTGACACAAAGGCTATAGCTATAGCCATAAACATCATAAATATAGCTTGAAAAGCCTGGGTCCAAACCTGCCCAAGATAACCACCAAGAGCTGTATATATCAGCACTATTATAGCTGTTGTTAAAAGAGCTATATTGTAGTTCATTCCCATAATAACCTCTAAAGCTCTTGCAGTTCCAATCAGTATAGATATAGCATAAACAGTAAGCCCTATTATCATAGCTATAGCAGCAGCAAGACTTGGTTGACGTGATCCAAACCTCTTCTCAATAAGCTCTATAACTGATAACGCTTTAAGCCTTGCAGCAACATTCCTAAGCCTTGGACCTAAAAAGATGAAAGCTAAAGTTGTTCCAATTAAAACAACAAAGACGTCTTTCCAAACAATTGGAAGACCATATTTCCAACCAAGAGCCGTGGCACCAATAAATATAACAGAGCTAAAATATGTTGTGAAAAACGATAGTGCTGTGACAATTCCTCCAATTTTCATACCACCAACATAGAGATCTTCAATAGTTTTTGTTTTTATCATACCGATAAAACCTATTGCTATAAGCAAAGAAAAATATATAGCTATAAAGACTATAGCTAATATCATGAAGCCTCACCACAGCTTTCTTCATCAGAATCTTTTTTAATAGCGTGAATTATTGATATTACAATAGCTACTATATATAGTGATATAGCTAATGCTATATCCCATGATACAATAAACCACACCTTACTTGTAATGAAATGATAGAGGTTTAAAAGCTTTTATAGTCTATAAAAATGTTTAGGCATATAATACAAAAATACTCAAGTTAATGTTATCAAAGTAAATAGTTCCTACATACTTTTGCAATGTAATTAATCTGTTTACTAAATGAAAATATTTTTAGTGAAGATGTGTTGCTAAGAAATATTTATGTAAGTAAATTTTAAATAGTGTATAGTCTAGAGTCTTTAGTAAAAGGTAAAAGAGTTTAGAGATTTAATGAAAATTCAGATAGCTGAAGTTGATATTAATAATGCTTTGTCTAGATCTGGTCTACCTGACCTAGATTATGCCCTTAATCCATACATAGGATGTGCACATGGCTGTTTATATTGCTATGCGAAAATGTATACAAGGTTTAGAAATGTTGTTGACAACTGGGGCCATATAGTTGTTGTTAAGAGAAATCTTATAGATGTTTTAAGTAGAGAGGTTAAGAGGTTTAGAAAAGGTATTGTGGGTCTTGGAACTATAACAGATGGCTATCAACCTATTGAAGCAATATATAAGCTGTCTAGAAAATCTATAGAGATTTTAGTTGAAAATGGATTCAAAGTTAGTATACAGACGAAGAGCTCTCTTATATTAAGAGACCTTGAGATTTTAAAGAGATATAGAGACTTCATAGATATAGGTATAACAATAACCTCAACAAATAACACCTCCTTAATAAAGCTTTTAGAACCATTCTCATCACCGCCAACAGCGAGAATAAAAGCTTTAAAGAGACTTTCAAATGAAGGTATAAAGACATGGATATTCTATGGTCCAGTAATACCAGGTTATAACGATAGTATTGACGAGATTTTAAAGATAATAAGTTTAGCTAAGGAAACAAAAAGCATGTTATATATAGATAAACTAAGGGTAAAGAGATTTATGTGGAACAATAAACATCTTAGACAAATAGCACAAATGAGTATAAAATATAATTGGGAAAAGTTCTATGAAAATATATTGGAGCTGTGTAGAGATGAAGGAATAATATGTAGATTGGGATTCGAATATAGCGAAGAAGATAAGAAGTTAGATAAATATATTAAAAAATAGAATAATATTGCACATTCATAAACTATAAATATTTTTAAGAATCATTGTGACATGTTTTACTAAAATTTAATAGAATTGAAATGTATTTAGTTTATCTTCATAAAGTAAGCCAATGGAGAATATAATTTATTTGAAGGAATAAAACTTTTATGAATACAAGCCAACTATCAAGTTTTAATAATAAGAAACCTAAATTATCTATTGCATTCTAATGTTTAATTGAAGTTAAAATCTATTGGTAAATCATTATCTGCTAACACTATATTATTGTTTTTTGGGTCAAAGAATATGTTTATAGATTTAAATACAACGTTATTTCTATACGCTATTTTCATTGCAGAACATAGGTCTGGATCTATATCACAACTCGGTTTGAATCCTTTTATATTTGGTAATGCAGCTATAAATACTACATAGGACTTAACATACTTAGCTATTTTAGATAAAGACTCTAATTGTTTTCTACCTCTTTTAGATGGACAATCAGGATAAGAGGCATATATGTTTTGAATTCTAAGCACAGCACTCTTTAATTCTATAAAGATTTTAGAACCATTACAAAGAAGGCCGAAATCTATTATAGAATCATCAACATTGATGTTTCTACCATAGATAAAACAGTTAGGTAGCCATGGAATAAAGTTTCTCTTTATAGATTCTATAAATGCTACTTCATGTAGCTTTGTATCGATTAAAGCAGCATATTCTTGGTCTTCAATAGCAATGATTCTATATCTTAGCTTAGAAGCTTTAATCGGTATACAGAAACCTATTTTACCATTAACTAAATAATCACTTAAACGACCAGTGTTAGCTAAATGGGCAAGTGTTTCAACATTATTGATATTAACCCTTACTACAAATCTATTAATTCTTTTAATAATGTTGCATAAAATTATATTGTCTATTCTTAAAATGGGTAACAATTACATAACCTCTTAATGATAATGAATACTATATATTATAGTTGTAAAGCTAAAAATAATTTTAATTAATTTAGATAAGGATTTTCTTAATCTCAAATTATGATATATTTATTAAGTTACTGATTATCGTAGTAGTTTTATAAGTCATAAAGTCTTTTATATCTCTTTCAAGGCACAGATCTATAAATGGTGATGGAATGTCACGAAGTAGCATGTCTAATATAAAATCTTTTCTGTATGGATATGGTAATTTGATGGGTATAGGATCCTCTCTTATTGTTGGATGGCTTCTATACTATTATTCTCCTCCAGAAGGTGTTAACCTAGTACCACTAGCTCCTATAGTTGCTATAGGTATTGTTAATTTATTTGGAAGGGCTATTGATGCTATATCGGATCCTTTGATAGGTTATTGGAGTGATAGAACAGTTACTAGGTGGGGGAGGAGAAAACCATTTATATTAGTGGGGTTTATTTTAATGGCTCTTAGCCAGATATTGATATGGAGACCATTAATATGGGGTTATTCTATATGGAATGCTATATATGCTGGCATTTTATTAGGTTTGTTTTGGTTTGGTTATACAGCTGCGATTGCACCTTATCTAGCTTTATTACCAGAGATAGCTTTGGATGACAATGAGCGAATTAAGCTTGTTGCTTATCAAACTCTTTTTAGTCAAGTATCGCTAGTGATAGGAGGTGTTATAGTTCCTATTCTTCTCGGGATGATTGGGTTTTTAAATACATCTGTATTTTTAACATTATTAGCTACCTCTAGTATGTTGCCAATATTGTTGGGTTTTAGAGAAAGGTTTACTGCAAGTGAAAAAATTGCAAGTAGACTTAGTTTATTGACTGCATTAAAAGTGACTTATACAAATAAAGTATTTGTAATATATTTAATACCAACAGCTATACTAGTATTATCAACTACAATGGCTCAAATCGCCCTCCCATATCTAGTTACTGTATGTGGTGGTCTAAGCGAAGCTGATGTAGCATTGTTCTATCTTCCATTAATAGCCACATCAATTCTAACTCTACCACTATATAAACACCTTGCCTCTAGATATGGTAAGAAGAAGCTATATATGATTGGCATTGGTTTATTTACTATACCGCTATTATTGTTATCTACAACAGGGATGTTCAAGGCTATGTCAAAGATGTTTTTAATTGCTATGGGTTTTCTTGGAGGCTTCTTTGTAACACCACTGTTAATGCTTCCCAACGCTTTTATAGCTGATATAACAGATATTGATGAGAAGATAACAGGGTACAGAAGAGAAGCTATGTATTTTGGTGCACAGGGATTTATAACTAAAAGTATGGCTGGATTAGCAAGTATATTAACATCTATATTTCTAGAATATTTAGGTTATACAACAGGATTTGACCTTGGTATTAGAACTGTATACATATTTAGTGGTCTGATATTAATACCATCTCTACTTATATTTTCAAAGTATCCGCTAGAGAAATAGTATATAATTTTTTTAATTTAGAAGAATAGATAAAAATTAACATTCAAACTCAATTCAAAGAAGAAACAATTATACAATAGTGTTCTAGTCTTAGCCTATTGATGTAGTATTGAAAACATATTTCAAAAAACTAAAAACATATTTATTAGAGTTGAGTATGTTTTTATTTAGAGATTTTTAATTATATTTTACTATAATGTATTCTATATTTGTATTTCTATATTTACATATTTATGTATATATATCTTAGAATATGTAAATGAGTTGCTTATATATCGTATTACACAATTAAAATAAATGTGGTTATAATGAATCTACAGCTTATTTATGAAGGTAAAAGTAAACGTGTTTATGCAAGAGATGAAGATACTCTAATAATTGAATTCAAAGACGATGTTACAGCTGCTGATGGTGCTATTAAGGCTATTGCTTTAGGTAAAGGTGTTTTGACTGCAAGGATATCTACCCATCTATTTAAGCTTCTTGATAAAGCTGGTATAAAGACCCATTTGATAGACTATGATGGCTATAGAAAAATGCTTGTAAGGAGGCTTGAAATAATACCTGTTGAAGTTATTGTAAGAAACTATGCTTATGGATCTTTACTAAAGAGAATACCTCTTTACAAACCTCTTCAAAAACTTGAGCCACCGTTAATAGAGTTTCATTATAAAGATGATGATCTACATGACCCACTTGTACTTGAAGAAGATTTAATTAGAACACAGGTTTTAGATTTTAATATACTTGACTACATTAAGAAGACTAGTTTGAAAATCAATGAAATTCTGTTGAGTTTTTTCTCTTCTAAAAATCTGAAATTTGTTGATATAAAGTTAGAGTTTGGTATATCTAAATCAAAAGATATTGTATTGGCTGATGAGATTTCTGGAGATACATTTAGAGTTCTTGATGAGAATAATAATCATCTTGATAAAGAAATCTTCAGAAGAACTAAGGATGTTGGTCTTCTTCTTAAGGCTTATTTAAGACTTGCTAAAATAATTGAAGTGAATATAGATGACATCTATCCAGCAAGTTGAGGTTATAATAACAAATAAAAAGGGTGTTAGAGATCCAGAAGGAGAAACTATTCATAAGCATCTTATCCTCAGAAAAGGTTATTCAATGGTCTCAGAGGTTAGAACTGGAAAATACATACTTCTCTCTATAAATGCTAGCAATAGTGAAGAGGCTATCAAAATAGCTAAGGAGATCTGTGAAAAGCTAAGGATCTACAACCCTGTTGTCCATGATATAGAGGTAAGGATCCATGCCTAAAATTGCCATACTTAAGTTTCCTGGAACAAACTGTGATGAAGATGTTGCCCACGTTCTTAGAAATATCTTTAGACTTGATGCAGAGATTATTTGGTACAAAGATTTCTCTTTAGATCATTGGGACAGTGTTATTATTCCAGGGGGTTTCAGTTATGGAGACTGGCTTAGGGCTGGAGCTATAGCTGCTAAAACATTTGCTATTGAAAAGCTTAAGGATGCTAAAGATAAGGGTATACCTATCTTGGGTATTTGCAACGGTTTTCAAATCCTTGTTGAAGCAAATCTATTACCAGGAGCTCTACTGTATAATGAGAATGGTAGATTTATTTGTAGATGGGTTAAAACATTTGTTGAAAGAGCTAAAGGGCCATGGCTTTCCCTAGCTAGAGATGGTCAAGAACTTGACATGCCTATTGCACATGCAGAGGGAAGATACTATGTTGATGAAGAAACATATAAAAGTATTCTTCTTAACTCCCCACTCCTAAAATATTCCCCAGGTTTCAATCCAAATGGTAGTATTTATGATATAGCAGGAGTTGCTACGGAAGATGGCATGATATTTGGTCTTATGCCACATCCTGAAAGAGCATCTGAAGATGTTTTAGTGCCTAGAGGGTTCAGGGCTGGTGGAAGGATAATATTTGAGAGTCTTAATAAATCATTAAAAAGGGGATGGTAATGCCACTAACAAAAGAAGAAATTAATGAAATTAAGAAGATTCTTGGCAGAGATCCTACATTGGAAGAACTTGCTATGTTTGAGGCTCAATGGAGTGAGCATTGTTCATATAAAAGTAGTAGGCTTCTTCTAAAGCTTTTACCAAGTGAAGGAAAGAATGTTTTAGTAGGACCTGGTAGAGATGCACCTGTTGTTAAACTATTTAACGATATTGTTGTTGTTTTTAAGATTGAGAGTCACAACCATCCATCAGCTGTAGATCCATATAATGGTGCAGCAACAGGTATTGGAGGTATTGTAAGGGACATTCTATCACTTGGTGCAAAACCTATAGCGCTTCTCGATATGCTCTATATGGGAATTCCTAGAAATCCCCATTCAAACTGGCTTATTAGAGGTATTGTAAAGGGTATTAGTGACTATGGTAACAGAATAGGTGTTCCAACCGTAGCTGGGGATACATGGTTCGATTCTTCATTCAATACACAACCCCTTGTCAATGTTGCATGTATTGGCATAGCTTCTATTAATAGCATTGTGCTAGATTCTCCAAAGCCAAAAGATCTCATTTTGATTATAGGTAATGCTACAGGTAGAGATGGATTACTTGGAAGTAGCTTTGCATCAAAACCTCTTTCTGAGGATGTTGATAGAGATATTGGTGCTGTACAGGTTGGCGACCCTCTTACAGAAAAGCTTCTAATAGACTCTATACAGCTTCTTGTATCTAGAAAGCTTGTTAAATATATTAAGGATCTTGGCGGTGGAGGTCTAACAACAGCAATAAGTGAGATAGCCTCGGATCACAATCTAGGTGTTGTTATACAGCTTGAAAAGCTTCATACAAGGCAAAAACTTACAGCTTTAGAAATGCTTGTTTCTGAAAGCCAAGAGAGAATGCTTATTGTTGTAGACATAGCTAAGATTAGAGATGTTGAAGAGACTCTAAATAAACTTGATATACAGTATAGCATCATAGGGTATTTTACAGATGATGGTATTATAAAAGTGTTTTACAATGGTATTAAAGTTGCAGAGGTTCCGGCAAAGGAGCTTGCAAAGCCAAGGCCTATAAGAAGAGAATCAAATCCACCTATAGATGCTTTAAAGGGATTAAAAACCATCTATAACACATTCCCAGAGCCAGATATTGAAAAGGCTATTCTAATATTGCTATCTTCTCCAAATATAGCATCGAAAAGATGGATTTTTGAGCAATATGACCATGAAGTTGGAGATAGAACCGTTGTAAAGCCTGGATATGGAGATGCTGCTGTGCTAAGATTGTTAGATAGCTCTAGTAGAGGAATCGCTATAAAAGGTGATGCTAACCCTAGATACACATCTATAGATCCATTCAATGGTGCTGCCAATGCTGTTGGCGAATGTTTTAGAAATCTTATTGCTGTAGGTTCAAAACCTACTGCAATAGTTGATGAGCTAAATGCTGGAAACCCTGAGAAGCCAGAGCATTTCTGGTACTTTGAAATGATGCTGAAGGGCGTTTCATGGATGGCTGAAGAACTTAAGCTTCCTGTTGTAGGAGGTAAGGTGAGTTTTTATAATGAAGACTACATGGGGAGGCAAGTAAAACCTACAACAACAATTGTTGGAGTAGGTAAAATGAGAAACATTTCTGAAGCTATGACTATGGATTTCAAGGAGACAAACTCTATAATAGCTATTGTAGGTGTCACATATCCTGAGCTTGGCGGGAGTGAGTATCTTCATCAGTTGTTTAACATTGAAGAGGGTGAGATACCAAAGCCTAGACCTGCATCTGAGCTGAGAAATGCTAGGTTTATTTTAAATGCAATAAAGCATGGTCTTGTTAATGCAGTTCATGATATTAGTACAGGTGGTATAGCTATAGCTTTATTGGAGATGGCTATTCTTGGTGAACTTGGTTTTGAAGTTGATATAAGCAAGGTCTATGCTAGAGGTATATATAGAGTTGACGAGTTATTGTTTTCAGAGACTCAAGCTAGATATATTGTGGAAGTTAAAAGCAATAGAGTTGACGAGTTTAAGAGCCTTGCTAATAAGATGAATGTTAATGTGAGTATAATTGGTAAAGTTGTTGGAAGCTCCAAGACCTCTATATTCAATGGTTCTAAGGTTGTAGCAATATTGGATTTAAATGCTATGAAGGATATCTATAACAATAGTTTATATAGAGAGATAGAGGGTGGTATGTAGATGTGCGGAATAGTGGGATATATAGGTTCTAGAGATGTTGTTTCAACAATAATATCGATGTTGTTTGAGCTTCAACACAGAGGTCAAGAAGCAGCTGGGGTATCTATTGTAACTAAGAATGGAGATATTTATAGCGTTGTTGGAAGGGGTTTGGTATCTGAGGCTCTAAACTATACAAATCTATATAAGTTATATAAAGTTGAAGGAACTTTTGGTGGGATAGGGCATATAAGATATGCAACATCTGGTGGTTATTTAGATTCACAAGTACAGCCAATTGTTGTAGGAGAGGATAGGTTTAAAGCTGCTATTGTTTTTAATGGTACTATTGCCAACTATATTCAACTAGCTAAAGAATTCAATATAAAGGTGATTAATGGTGATACCTTAGTATTTGCACAAGTTTTATATAAACTTGCTAAGGAGTTTGGAAATGATTTTATAGAGGCTTTAAAGGTTTTACCAAACTATGTTATAGGAGGCTATAGCATAGCAGTTTTAACCTCAGAGCCTAGAATAGTTGTTGCCAAAGATCCAAGAGGTTTTAGACCTCTTTCAATTGCTGTAACTAATGAGGAGTTCTTCGCATCATCTGAAACAGCAGCTTTAGATGTTATAGGGATTAACAATTGGAAAGAGATATTACCTGGTGAGATAGCTTCATATGACGGATCTTCGATAGAGCTTACAAGGACTTCTACCCCTGCACTTGTATCGCCATGTATCTTTGAATATGTCTATTTCTCTAGACCAGATTCGATATTCAATGGCGTGAGCATATATATTGCTAGAGTTAGGATGGGAGAAGAGCTAGCAAAGAATGTACCAGCTAATGGCGATGTTGTTATACCTATTCCAGATAGTGGTAGAGGTGCTGCAATAGGGTTTAGTAGAGAATCTAAAATACCCCTTGAAGAGGGAATTGTTGTAAATAAGTATATTGGAAGAGGCTTCATAGCTCCACCAACATATAGAGAGCTTATCTCAAAGCTTAAGTATGGATTCATAAGAAGTGTTATAGATGGGAAGAAGGTTATTCTGGTCGATGATTCTATAGTTAGAGGTACTACAATGAGGAGTATTGTAAATAGGCTTAGAGTTTATGGGGCTAAAGAAGTTCATGTAAGGGTAGCTAGTCCATCATTTAAATATCCATGTTTCATGGGGATAGATATAGCTTCTAGGGATGAGTTATTGGCTTGGAGAACCATGAGCTTAACAGATATCGCAAAAGTTGTTGAAGCTGATAGTGTGGGATACAACACTCTTGAAGGCCTTTTAAAATCTGTAGGTCTTCCACTTGTTTGCCATGCATGTTTCACAGGTTTATATCCATTTAAAAGTCTTTCAGTTGATGACCTTGAAAAAATGTTTTCTAGGGAGCCTCTATGAATGGAATAATTTCAATATATGCATTTGATGAGCTTTGGAATTTATCAAATATTGTTAGATATGGCTTAATGGCAATACAACATAGAGGCTTTCAACAATATATTGTTTGTACATATAACAATGACATTGAATGCTTCAGTAGTGAAAACTTTGATGATATCCACAAACATGATATTAGAAACGTTGCAATAGCTGCAACATATAGTGAGCCAGTAGAGGAAGCTGTTATAGTTGAAAAGGAGGGCAATGAAAAGATTGCAGTTATATGTGAAAGGCCTTGGAACAAGGTCCATGAATTTATTCATGAACTTATCAATGCTCTTAAATCTAATAGAAATAGGGTTGAGGCTTTTAAAAATACAATCAACTCATTTGCTACCTATTCATCACCATCTCTAGCTATTTTAACAAATAGAGAAGAAGTTGTGATATGGAGAGGTTCAAGACTAACACCACTTATACTAGGTGGCTATGGATTTGACATGGTTATAGTGTCCTCTGAAAGTGTTGCTATCGATATTCTTGGTGGGGATGTTAAGAGGTTTCTAAAACCTGGTGAAGGTTTATATATTTCAAAACATATGCTGAAAACTTTATCGATAAACCATACCAATGATTGTGGTTTATGTTTCTTTGAGCTTCTATACCTTGCAAGACATGACGCAATTGTTGATGGTGTTAGTGTTTATGAGTTTAGAAAAGCTCTTGGGGAAGAGCTTACAAAGCATCTTAATAATGATGTTGATGTTGTTGTTGGCGTTCCTGAGACAGCTTTACCTTATGCTATAGGGTTTGCTAATAAGATTGGTAAACCTTTTGAGATGGCTTTTATTGCAACTGGTGGTAGAAGAAGATCTATGCTTTTTAGCGATCCATTTGAAAAAATTGTTTCTATACATCTAAAGATGAATCCTATTAGAAGCTCTTTAGAGGGAAAGAGAGTGGTCATTGTAGATGACAGTATGGTTACAGGTTCGACAATGAAGACTGTTTCGCAGATTCTTAGGTTTAGAGTTGGTGTAAAAGAGATACATTTATTTATAGCTTCACCGCCACTTATAAAACAATGTCCATTCAATATAATGAAGCTTGACATGTCTAGTCTCCTAGCTGCAAATCTGTCTCAAGAACATGCTAAAAGCTATCTAGAGGTTGATTCGCTTCACTGGCTTTCTAAGGATGATGTTAACAGAGTTGCAAAGATGTTCGGTCTTAGGTTTTGTGGTAGATGTTTTGGTTTAGAACTTTTTGGGGGTGAAGAGATTTGAAGGTCTTTATAATAGGTTCTGGAGGAAGAGAGCATGCAATAACGAAACTAATTAGAAGAAGTGTGTTTGAGCCAAGAATATATGTTGCTATGGACTATAGAAACCCTGGTCTAGAGAGAGAATCTGTTGAAACAGGGGGTAAATGGTTTATAGTTAACACAGCAGATCCTAATATAATTGCTAGAATTTCTGAGGAAATTTCACCAGATCTTATTGTTGTAGGACCTGAAGAGCCTCAGTTTTCAGGTGTTTCTGATGTGCTTAGGGAAAAGGGTTTTACGGTATTTGGAGCTAGCTCTAGATGTGCTGAAATCGAGAAGAGCAAGGTTTTTGCAAGAACGTTGATGTGGAAATATGAAATAGAGGGAAGGTTATACTTTAAGGCATTTAGAGATGTTGAGGAGGCTAGGAAATTCATTGAGTATGCAGGTGATGTTGTGATAAAGCCTGCAAGGCAAGCTGGTGGAAAGGGTGTTAAGGTTCTTAGAGATACACAGGCATATTTATCGAGAGATAGAACAGAGGTTAAGAGAAACTATGTTGAGAAGTTATTTGCTGAGGTGAGTAGATATGGTGATATAGATTACAAAATTCTTGTAGAACAAAGGGTTGAGGGTGTTGAATATACATCGATGGTTATAACAGATGGTGAATATGTTTTGCCATTACCTTTGATCCAAGATCATCCACATGCATTTGAATTTGATATAGGACCTGAAACAGGTGGTATGGGAAGTATACAGGGACCAGGCTGGATACTCCCATTTGTAACTATTGATGAATATAGAAAAACAATTGATATAGTTGCAAATGTTCTTAACGCTTTAAATAGAGAGGTTAAAGAGCCTTATATAGGTGCCTTTGCAGGGCAGATGATGTTAACAGGTGTTTGGGGACCTACAGTAATAGAGTTTTATAGTAGATTTGGAGACCCTGAAATATCTAACCTTGTTCCAATAGTTAAAAGCGACTTTTTAGAGGTTCTAGATAGAGCTGCTGAGAGAAGGCTTGCTGGTGCTAAGATTGTTATAGACGAAGATATTGTAACTATTGTGAAAGCTGTTGCACCTGCTGGGTATCCAGATGATAAGAAGCTAGCCTCAGGGCATCCAATAACAGTTGATGAGAATAGAGTTAAAGAGCTAGGTTGTGAGGTTCTATATGCGAGTGTTGAGCTTGGAGCTGATGGTAGGCTATATACCAAGGGTTCTAGAGCCTTTGAGATTGTTTGCCATGGCAATAGCTATAAAGATGTCTATACAAAGGTTGAGAAAGCTGTTTCACAGATTGTATCTTTAGATAATTGGCCTATTTTCTATAGAAGTGATATTGGTTCTCAAGAACTTTTAGAAGATAGAGTTAAAACTGCAAATAGAATTAGAATAGTATATCAGTCTAGAACTAAAAATGGCTTACTTGGAAAAATGCTTGTTTGGGTTCCTGGTGAAGGTGTTTTAAATAATCCTTTAATAGGTTTTGTAAGGTGAAATCCAAATGGCTAGTTATATAAAAAGAGACTATCTTGCAACACCGATGTTTGGAAAGCCAATAAAAATGGTTTTACTTGGAGGTGGGGAGCTAGGTAAGGAGATAGCTATAGAGTCACAGAGACTTGGTGTAGAGGTCATTGTTGTTGATAGATATGACTGGGCACCTGCTATGCATGTTGCCCATAGGAGATATGTTATCGATATGTTGAATCCTGTTGCAGTTAAATCTGTTGTTGAAAGAGAGAATCCAGATGTTATAGTACCTGAGATAGAGGCTATATCATATGAAGCTTTAGAGGATCTTGAATCAAGAGGATTTCACGTGATTCCAAACGCTAAAGCTGTTAGAATAGCTATGAATAGAATTGAGCTTAGAAAATTTGCAGCTGAAGCCCTAGGGGTTCCAACAACTAGATACAGCTTTGCTGAAAACCCTGATGAAGCTGTTGATGCATGTGATAAGGTTGGATATCCATGTTTAATAAAACCTGAGATGAGTAGTAGTGGCCACGGGCATGTAAAAGTTATTGAGCCAAGTCCAAACAATGTTAGAAAGGCTTATGAATATGCTGTTTCACATGCTAGGGGAAGAAGTAGAAGAGTCATAGTAGAAGAGTTTATACAACTAGAAACAGAGTTCACAGTATTAACATATAGATATGTTGGGGATTCATCTATTGTTACAGAGGCTTGTGAACCTGTTGAGCATTGGAGATATGGAAAATATCACTATATAGAGTCTTGGCAGCCTTCAACAAAGTCTAGAGAAATACTTGGAAAAGCTAAAGAGATAGGAATTAAGGTAGCAAATGGTCTTGGAGGTCTTGGGATCTTTGGTGTAGAGGTGTTTTTAGGTAAAGATGGCAGGATACTGTTTAGCGAAGTTGCTCCAAGGCCACACGATACTGGAATGGTTACCATGGCTAGTCAAGAGCTAAGCGAATTTGCAATACATGTTAGAGCTGTTTTGGGTCTTCCAGTTCCAAAGCCAAGAATACTTACACCAGCTGCTTCCATAGCTATATATACGGATAAGGAAAATATATGGGCTCCAAGAATTATAGGGGTCTATGAAGCTCTTAAAATAGAGGGTGTTGATATAAGGGTTTTTGGAAAGCCTTTTACATATAGAGATAGAAGAATGGCTGTTGTTTTAGCAAGGGGTAGAGATATTGAAGAAGCTTTAGAGAAAGCTAGAAAAGCTGTCTCATACATTGTTATAGAGTGATTCTATGGGCTGGACATATAGCAAAGCAGGTATTGATTTATCTAAGCATAGATCTATGCATCGCTACGTACTAGAGCTAATAGATAAGCTAAATAATGAAATGGGATATCATGTAGATGGTCTAGGAAGCTATGCATCAACTCTAAAATACAGAGACTTGGAGATATCTTTTCATGTTGATGGTGTTGGCACAAAAACAATTGTTTTGCAAAGGCTTAAGAAACTTAGGGTTGCTGGATGGGATTGTGTAGCTATGAATGTAAATGATGTTGTATGTAGTGGTGTAAAGCCTATTGCAATTATTGACTATATAGCAATGCCAAGAGCTGATGAAGAGACATTTAAAGAGATTGTTGAAGGTGTTGTAGATGCAGCTAGAGTTGCAGGTGTTGCGATATTAGGTGGAGAAACAGCTATCTTACCCGATTTAGTCAACGGTATCGATGTTATATGTACAGTTTTTGGGATAAAGCAGAAGGATTTTGCTAGTAGGGCTAACGTAGGTGATGTTGTTGTTGGGGTTTCTAGCCTAGGTCTTCATGCAAATGGTTATAGCCTGGTTAGAAAAATCTTAGAAGAGGCAAAGCTAGATTATAACTCTATAATCGAAGATGTTAACCTATCAACAGAACTTGCAAATCCTGTTGCAATATATTCAAATCTTATTTTAGAAGTAATAGAAAGAAATCTTATAACATCAGCTGCTCATATAACAGGTGGTGCTTTTACAAAGCTAAGAAGAATAATATCATCTAACATTGATATTGTTTTAACAATGCCAGAGCCTCCAAAAATATTTAAATTGATTATGAAACTTGGTAATATTTCTATAGAGGAAATGTATAGAGTTTTTAACATGGGTATTGGAATGGTTTTAACAACAAGTAGAAATAATGTAGATGCCCTTGTTTCATATATTGAAAAACATAGTTTTAAGGCGTATATACTTGGTGAAGTGGTTGAGGGGGGTGGGAGAATAATTTTGAAGTCTTTTCAAGGAGATATAATAATATTTTGAATCCAAGGATGTTTAAAAGGTTATATTTATAAGTTTCATGATCTTTAAATTGATAAATATAACAATAGTTGCTACTATATTAAAAATAATTAAAAATATAAAGTTAAAAATATAGTTTCGCAACGCAATTGCAATAATCATATCAGTTTCGATATTGTTATAAAAATGTTTATTCTTGGCTATTCAAGCTTTATAGATAAAACCTCGTTTTTCATTTTCTCCATAAACTCTTTAACCCTTTCAGCAATTTCTGAATACTTTATCCCTAGAATCCTTAAGGCAAGCAATGCAGCGTTTTTAGCATTGCCAATCGCAACAGTTGCTACTGGAACTCCATATGGCATTTGAACAATTGAAAGTAAAGAATCGAGGCCGTTAAGATGCTTAGAAGGTATTGGAACACCTATGACAGGTAAATGGGTGAGGGAAGCAATAACACCAGGTAGATGGGCTGCACCACCAGCACCAGCTATAATAACTTCAAAGCCTTTCTCACTAGCTGTTTTGGCAAATTCGAATACAGCTTCAGGTGTTCTATGGGCTGAGAGAACCCTTGTCTCAACCTCAACTCTAAATTGTTTTAACAAATCAACAGCTTCTTTCATATATTCCCAATCGCTTTTACTACCCATAATAATGGCAACTTTAGGCATATTCCCACTTAAAGTAATTCTACCATGTCTTTGGTTTTAAAAGAGAAATATTTACATAAATGATATAAAGTGTATTTAAAGACGTTGTTTACAATATCTAAAACTAGACAGTTTTAGGGTTTACCTAACATATTGTAATGTATGGCTATGTACCTGTACATCTATCTTCTATTCTTTCTTTGGAAAGCATATCTTTTAAAGCTATAATAAACTTTAGCGCTGATATAAATGTGTCTATCTCATCTATTGTGTTATATATGTAGAAACTTGCTCTTACAGAGCCTTTGAATCCTAATCTATAGTGTAGTGGATGGGCACAGTGCCCACCGCTTCTTACAGCTATTCCAAATGAGTCTAAAGCCTTGGCAACTGTATGGTAATGTAGACCACTTAAATTAAATGACACTATACCTGTTCGTTTTTCGGAGTTAATAGGTCCTAGTACAGTTACTTCATCTCCCAGTTCTTTGAATTTCCTTAATGTATATTCTGTTAACTCTATATCGTGTTGTCTTACATTCTCCATACCAATTCTCATTAGATATTTAACAGCTTCTGCTAGACCTATCATACCAGCTATATGAGGAGTCCCTGCTATGAATCTCCATGGAAGATCATGCCATTCTATAGCATCTAGAGTAACATCCTTTATTGTATCACCTCCTACTCTAAAAGGCTTCATCTCCTCCAACACATCTCTTCTACCCCATAGAATACCTATACCTGTAGGTCCAAGCATTTTATGGCCGCTAAAAGCAATGAAATCTATTTCCAAATCTCTTACATCTGTTGGAACATGAGGTACATATTGAGCACCATCACCAACAACAATAGCTCCAACAGAATGAGCTATTTTGCAAACCCTTTTTACATCAACTATTGTTCCAAGTACATTGCTTGCCATTGTAATAGCAACAACCTTTGTTTTTTCACTTATAAGCTGTTCAAGTTGCTCATAATCTATATCGCCATCATCTTTAATATCAACATATTTGATTTTAGCACCAATTCTTTCAGCAACTATTCTCCAAGGAAGCATATTGCTATGGTGATCCATAACAGTAAGTATGATTTCATCGCCTGGCTTTAGGTTGAAGAAACCCCATCCCCATGCAACCATATTAAGCCCATCAGTAGTATTTCTAACCTCTATAACCTCTTCCCAAGAATATGCATTAATAAATTTCGAAATAACGTTAAACGATTCTTCATATAACATACTAGCTTCTTGGGAAAGTGTATGCATACCTCTATGAACATTTGAATTGTATTCTCTATAGAACCTAGTTATAGCATCTATGACCTGATTTGGTTTATGGGTGGTCGCTGCATTGTCAAAGTATATAAGGGGTTTTCCATTAATCTCTTTTTTAAGTATAGGGAAATCTTCTCTGATTTCCATAACGTTTAACATATTTACACCATAACAAAATATTATGCTGTGTATCGAGATATATAGATATATAAGAGATATGTAAGGTTTTAACCTTAACTTTGTTTTTAGGTAGATAAAATTGAATTATTTTGTTATAGGTCTAGAGCTATAGGTTTTTATATCTGAGGGGTCTATTTACTTTGTTGAGGTAGGTTATATGGATTTAAGAGATGTTGAGAGGAGAGTATTTGATATAATGGCATCGTCTGTAATAAGAATTGCTCCTGTAGTTAACTGGTATTTAGATGGCAGGGACGTTAAGCTACCTATAGCTATTGAATGCGAACCTAGTAAATTATTTACATTTAGAACAAAGATTAGTGTTCCAAAAAAATCTTTGGATTCATCGACATGGTTTCTAAAAGTGGTTCTTCAAGGAAACGCTTTGTTAAAAGTTGATGGAGAGCCTTATGGAGGTATAGATGAGGCTCATACATATATACCAATAGAGCCTGGAGACCATGAAATTGAGCTTAGAATATCGCCGAGAACTATGTTTGGATTCCATAGATGGTATATGGGGTTCGAAAACTCTTATCTTGTTGAAGTTGAGTGGAATGTTATTAGATTAGGACTTAGAATTCTAGCTTTATTAAGCTATATAGAGCAGCTACCTAGAGAAGACCCTGTTAGAAAAGATGTGGAGATGTTGCTCTATAAAATTATGTCAGATGTAAGGGTTGTTCCAGCAATTTGGCAAATTACAACATTAATATCTTTAATATATGAAAGACCCTTGGCCCAGTATTTCAATAGAAGGGATTTAAGGAATCCGTATGGGGACTATCTATATATCTCAGGAGTCTATGGCGTCGGTATTTTAAAGGGGTATATGAAAGAACCGGAAGCTAACTACACATCTATAGACACGGTTATAGCTATCTCTAAGAAAATTGAGAAAAGTTTATTTGATGAGCTTAGGAAAATTAGTGAGAGATATGGCAAAGCAGGGGTTCTATATATAGCTGGTCATAGCCATATAGATGCTGCTTGGCTTTGGCCAAGAAGTGAAACAATTGAGAAAAGCATAAGAACATTCTCAACGATTATAAGGCTATTGAAAGAGTATCCAAGGTTTACATATGTTCAAAGCTCTGCACAGTATTATGAATGGATTGAAAAGCTAGAGCCAAAACTGTTTGAAGAAATTAAAAAGCTTGTTGAAGAAGGTAAATGGATTATTGTTAGCGGTATGTGGGTTGAAAGCGATGTTCAGTTAGTAGATGGAGAGTCTCTAGCTAGACAGTTTCTCTATGGCCAGAGATACTTTTTATCAAGGTTTGGCAAAATAGCTAAGATTGGCTGGATACCAGATAGCTTTGGTTTTGCCGCATCGCTTCCACAAATTATGAAGAAGAGTGGTATAGAGGTTTTTATAACGCATAAGGTTATGTGGAACGATACTAACGAGTTTCCACTGCATTCATTTATATGGAGAGGTGTAGATGGTTCAGAGATACCTGTTCAAGTGCTTGTAACAGGATATAATGAGCCTTTAACACCCTTATCTATTGAGAAACACTGGGCCATATATAAGAACAAGGATATAGTACCTTTTCTAGTTTATAGCTATGGATATGGAGATGGTGGTGGAGGTCCAACAAGAGAAATGCTAGAATATGTAGATTTAATAAACATTATGCCAAAGATACCAAGTGTTAAGTATTTCAATGAAGGTGAATATATAGAGGCTTTAAAGAAATACCTTGAGAAGATGCCTATATGGAATGATGAGCTATATGTTGAAATACATAGAGGTACATATACAACTAATCTACCTGTGAAAGAATATATGGCTAGAGCAGAGATTGCCATAAGGGAGTATGAGGCTATAGCAACTATTGCTGAAATTCTCAAGGCTTCTAAATACAATAAAGAAGATATAGACGAGTTGTGGAAGCTTGTATTATTTAACCAATTCCATGATGTAATACCAGGTTCATCTATTAAAGAAGTATACGATGATTCAATAAACGATCTTTCAAAGGTTATAGAGAAGTCAAATATCGCATTTAAAAACTATGCAAGAAGCATAACATCTACTGCAAAATCTATTGATAGAGGTGTTGCAATATTTAATATACTTCCATGGAGAAGAAAAGATATTGTTAAAGTAGATAAAGTTGGTGGGTTGCCCGAGGATGTTGAATGTCAAGAGGATGTAGATGGCTATTACATCTATGTAGAAGCTCCACCAACAGGATATACTGTATATAGATATTCAGAAAAGAGTTGCAAGGCTTCAGAGGGTGTAAAGGTATATGAGCAACAAGATGGTATTGTTATGGAGAATGAATATATATCTCTAAAAATAGATTATAGCAGTGGTAATATATCATCGTTAAAGCTGAAGAAGGAGGGTATAGAGATGCTTTCAGCACCCTCAAATAGACTTGTAGCACATATTGATAGACCTGGGAGATGGGATGCATGGGATGTAACCGACGAGTTTCTTACACAAGGAGAGGATATGAAGCTTATTGAAAAACCCACTATTGTTTCAAAAGGACCTTTAGTAGCATGTGTTGATGTAAATAGAGGTATAGGTTTATCAACAATTAAGCAAAGCATATGTCTCTATAAAGATTCTCCAGTTGTTGAGATTAAGAATAAGATTGTGTGGAAGGAGAAAAGCCTTTTGATAAAAGCGTGGTTTGAAACAACACTAAACTCTAAAAAAGCTGTATATGACATACCATATGGTGTTATAGAAAGATCAACCTCTAGAGAAACGTCATGGGAGAAAGCAAGATTCGAGGTACCAGCTGTTAGATGGGCTGAGATATATGATGATAAAGCTGGGTTAGCTATAGTAGCACCATCTAGACATGGATATACAGCCATAGGAAATAAGATAGCATTGAGCTTAATCCGATCCCCTATGTTTCCAAATCCATGGAGTGACCTAGGCGAGTTTGAAACCATCTACTATATCTATCCACATATAGGGGATTATAGCAAAGCTAACTTAGCTAAGATAGCTCTTGAGAAAATGTTTAAGCTAAAAGTAATCGAAGATGTAGAGCCATCGACAAAAACATTCAGCTTATTTAACATTGAACCAGATGGTATAGTATTTGGAGCATTTAAGAAGTCAGAGAATGGTGATGGATATATACTGCGATTATTTAACCCCTATAAAGATGTTAAGACAGTAACAATAAGATTTTCAAAGCAGCTAACAAAAGCAGTTGAAACAAATATTATTGAGACAGAAACATATAGAGAGTTAAATATTGTTGATGGCAATACCTTAGAAATAGAAATGAAACCACTTGAAATAAAAACCATATTAATTTCTATCTAAATAGATTTTTTATGGCTTTAATTAATAATAGAATATAGCAACAAGCTACTTAAAATAATAAGATGTATATTTCGCGGTAAAGTGTTTTTAGATGATTGCTGTTGAACTCTAAATAACATGCTTTCTAAATTGTATTGTATTAGACTAGACATGTTTTATCTATATGATACTCTAGACATGTTCATAGCTATTATAGCTATAGTCAATATGATCAAAATTATCAATACAACAATTATCTTAATAGAGATAGATTTCTTGACTTTGTTAAATAAACTAGAAACTGGTCTAAAACCCCTTTTCTTGCTATGTTCTTTATATCCCTCATTATAGAGGATCCCACTATGAATCTCCTGTTGCTCTATTTGCCATGTAGGGGCTCTTGTATCACTACTAAAAACTTTTATAGGTTCAACTTTTTTACTAGCCTCATCAATAGATGCAATTATTAAATGAGAGTATTGATTAAGTATTGTAAATCTTGGATCATGTAGAATCTTCATCACTACATAATCTTTTTCATGAGCTAGACCCGAGAGAATTCTCATAGTCTCAAAATCGTGTAGAAATTCATTGACAAGTAGTGAAGCAGAATAATTATTAAGTGATGCAGAAGCATAGCTACGTATATCATATAAAGCTGATGAAAGTTTAATTAATATGCAATCAATTGTTTTACAATCTTTAGCACCTATAATAAACCTTTCAACAAATTGTCTAACTATAGACAAACCATAAGCACCAAAACAATTTACTATAAATTCTTATTAGTAAATATATAAGCTTATTTTATACAGATACAATATTTTTCTAAAGAATAATTAGAGATGTGATTCATAATAAATCTCATATTAAGCTTAAGGCTTCAATTCAATTAACTGTTACACAAATGATAGATGTGGCTTAAAATAGATATAGGAATCAATGAATGGGCTCTAAAGGCATACTAGCCATTTAAATTAAAGAGAGTTCGCTAAGCAAAGAAGGCTACAGGTGCTCTATAGTGCTCTGTATACAGCTAGGCTTGTTGGAGCATCTGCTTTTGTACTGGAAAACCTCTTCTCGATTAAGAAGAGGAGGTTCACAAAGAACCCTAACACTAATAGAAAGATATCGAGGTTCGCGAAGAGACTATTGCTTATTCATGGAGTGCTCAGAGCGGTTAGAACGGAGTTTAGAGTGTGTTGGTAGACCTAACACCTTATAAATATCTATAGCATATCCTTACTAGAATAAGATATAAGGTTTGTAGGAGGTTGTTGTGAAGGGTATTAAGCTGTTAAGTGATTGGGTTGAGAAAGCAGATGTTTTTCTAGTTAATGCTGAAAGACATTTTAGTGAAGGGATATACTGGCTAACGTGTTTTGAGGCTCATCAGGCATCTGAGCTTTATCTAAAGTCGCTTATAATTGCAATTACGGGATCTCATCCATATACACATGATCTTGGAGAGCTAATAGATGTTTTGAATGCTATGGGCTTTAAACCATCTAGCGATGTTGTAATGTCTTGTGAGCTTCTAACACCACATTATATACTTTCAAGATATCCTGGTAAACATAGTATTAAGTATACTATTGATAGAGGTAGAAGATGTGTTGAATATGCAAAGAAAGTAGTTGAGTGGGTGAAGAGTATTGCAGATCCATAATGATTTAAAAACAAGGTTCTATATAGTTATGATGGAAAGGGTTATGGAAATGGATAAAGAGTTTAAAATTTTTATAGATAATTTATGTAGAAGTGGACTAGGTAAAGAAGTTTATCTTGTTGGCTCTAGAGCTAGAGGTGATAATAAGCCTTATAGCGACTATGATATTGTTGTTGTTATAGATGACAATCAAGATCATATAGATGTTGTCGAAAAGATACAGCTTTTAAAGAAAAGCAAAATACCCATAGATGTTATAGTGGTTAGAGAGAATGATTTAGGGGATCCGATATATAATGAAATGATAAAGTATAGAAAAAGTCTTTGTAAACATCACTCTGCTATTCAAAGGTAATCGCCGTATAAAATGTCCTTTATAAATTTTAATATTTAATTCTTAAATAATTGTATTATCCGCTTAATGGAAACCTATCTTTCAAGGTAAGAGGAAGTCAAATACTAATGATAAGGGTTATGATGCATGATATAATTATTGATATAGTTACTCTATATTGAAAAATAATTATATAAAGAACTAGCCTCCTAGAAATATAACTATATACTTTACTTAGTAACCATTTTATAATTTCTCCATCAAGATGATAAGAATGTGTAGACTTAATATCAAATTATATTGATGTTTAAACATCTTGCTATCAATAAGAAAAACAATATATTTTTAATGATGTATTATTAATGTGTTGCATTCTCTATATAGAGTTTATAAAGTCTTGTTATTAACGTTTCTATGCTTTGGATAGCTATATATATACATATAGATATAAATGCCTTTACAGATAGAGTTAAAGAGTTAACCTTATTTGCAAAACCTTTACCACTATTAACTCTATATATACTGTTTATAGTTTTCCATAGCTCTACAAAGCTCTTTATAATTTTTATAGAAAGAGTAAATGCTATTGCTAAATTAGGTGAAACTCTATATAGCTTCTTCACTATTTTTGCTAAATCTATATGCTTTATAATTATAAGAGATAGAAATGCTATTGAAATAATCTTTAGAAAGTTTATAGCCAAAGTTTCTATATCTATATATCCAACTATAGCTATCTGTATAGCTAAGGCTATTACAGTATAAATCAAAACAAAACTTCCTACAAACCTTGCTACATCTATAGCCTCTTTAAAATGCAATGCAAAGGCTATTGTGATAATAGATAAAGATATTGCTACAATAGCCATATGGTTTCTTAAAACCATGATAACTATAGAAGCTATTGTTAACAATGTGATGAGAGCTATAGGATTTTCTAGATCTATAAAAATAAAAATCTTTTTAAGTATATCTTTAACTATCATTATTCTATACCCTTCTTAAGAACTCCACCATCTATAGAGTAAACGCTTTTGAAAATCTTTGCAAAATCTCTATCATGCGTAGCTATAATAACCGATGATCCTTTCTCAATAAGAATTCTAATTATTCTTGCAACAAGTTTCTTATATCTACAGTCAAGTCCAAGCGTAGGTTCATCAAATACAACTATATCTGCATTTGAGATATATGCTAAGGCTATTGATAACATCCTTATCTTTCCTATGCTAAGGCTATAAACATTTTTATCTAGATCTTTATCTAGATTAAAAAGACTTGAAATGCTATCTATAGACTCTCTAGATCTAAACATTTCTAGAAAACTTTTAATGACGCTATATACTGTTTCCCCAGGAAGCCAATAAATAGGGTTTTGAGGAACCATGAAAAAGCTAACATCTTTACCAACATATCTATAACCATGACCTTTTAAAACACCTATCAATATCTTTAATAAAGTTGTTTTACCTGAACCATTTTTGCCAACTATAGCTATGGATTCACCTCTTCTAATAGCTATAGATACATCCTTTAAAATCTCATTATCATTGTAAAAGAACTTTATATTTTTTAAAACAGCTATTTCTTCATCTTCTCTATTAATATCTAATACCTCATTAACTATACATCTATCTTCTACATCATCTAGATAGATTATATAGTCACTAAATCTTTTCAATAGCTCTATCCTATGATCAGCTATAAATACAGTAACATTATTTTCATAAGCAAAACTCTTGATAAGCTTAAAAATATCTTCAATACTCCACCAATCTATATGCGATGTAGGTTCATCCAAAACAACAATCTTTGAACCTTTTGCTATAGCTATGTAGAGTAAAAGTCTATAGAGCTGACCATCCGATAATTTATATAGATCTTTATCAACATCCATATTACCTATATCTAGTGATGAGATGTCTATATCCAAGATAGATGCTTCTTCTCTTGCTGTAGACCCTATAAAGAAACTATATGGATCTTGGGGAACATATGCTATTAAACCATTAGACAAAGCATCTATAGGGCTATAGCCATATATCCTTATATCTCCATATACCTTAAACCTCTTATATAAATAAGGTATAAGCCCTGTAACAGCTTTAAGTAATGTTGACTTGCCAGAACCAGTAGAACCCACAACACCTACGACATATCCGCTAGGTATTTTAAACGATACATCGTTTAGAATTCTTTTCCCATTAATCTCAATAGATAAATTATTAGCTACAATTTCATTATTCAATATCAATACCTCTAGATTCAAGGTATATTGATATGGTTTTAGCCATGGCTAAAGCTACTGCATGATCCATTAATATATCTTGAGGAATGAATATAGCTACAGAAGCTATAAATATCATAAAAAGCTTATCTGAAATAGTTAAGCCGATGGCTTTTGAAACTCCTTCAACCCATTGAAATAACCTTTCATTGGAGAGAGCATAGCTTGTAAAAACTATAAATCCAAGGACATATATTGGTATTGATGCTATAGCTGAAAAAGCTAAAAGAATAATAAAATCCTTTCTATTAATTCTGCTTAAAGACCTTCCAACTCTTTTTAAATACCATCTACTAAGAATGCTCATAGCTGTAGAGGCTATTGGAAAACCAGCTAGATATCCACCTGTATATCCAAGAAGAATAGCTAGACCACCTCTAAACCCAGAGGCTATTGGAAAACCCAAAGCTATGAGCATAAGATAGAGAAGCTGTGAAAATAAAGCGTATCTAGGGGGTAGAAGCAGAGCAGAAAGAACGATACCAGCATTCTGCATGGTGTATGGAACAGGACCTAGATAAAATATAGCTTGAGCCAGTACACCAGTTATAACAGCTAAAACAACACAAAAAACAATTCTAATTATGGTAGAGACGACGTTGCTATAGATCTTCATATTACATCGCCTAGAAACAGTTTCATAAAAGACAGATATAAGAAACTTTTGTATAATAAAATATATAATGAAACAGTTTAAAATACTATAATATAGAAGATAGCTTAAATATGCTGAATAATTGTGTCTAGATTGCTATTTGAAGTCTATCTACTCTATAGAAATCTTCATATTTTATAATAGAGATGAAATTAATTTAAATCTCTAATAAACTATAGTTTTTAGAAAATTGATAATATAAGAATACAATATGTTGAAGTCTTATCTATTATTTTGATGTAGTGATGCTTCGAAGCTGTGAATTATTTATTACAGCTATCTGTTTTTCTTTAGATTCGTCTCTGCTTTCTATTAGATCTTTATATAATGCATATTCGCTGTTAATAACTTTAAAGCCCATGGCTATAAGTGTTTTTAATAGAGTTGATTTTGTAGAGTCTACAGGTATAGTTATTGTTTTTCCAAGTCTGTTTCTATCTATATATATTTTTATGGCTTTTATCAACTCTTTGATTGATTGTGATGGTCTGTAGTAGGATGTAGCTAGTCTATCAACTATGACTTTGTTCTGCTCTATAGATATCTGTGCTATTCCAGCTATGCGTCTACCTATATATACCGTTATTGTTGTTGCCTCTTCATTGCTTACCTTATATATGGCTTCATCTATGTCCCATGTAAAGTTGCTCCATATGGCTGTATCTAGAAGCTTTATTTTTGGAAAGGAACCTCTTTTAATATTGTCAACTCTGATCGATATCTTTTCAAAGTCATCTATATCTATATTCTCTATAGATGTTTCTAGAACTAAGACTATGTTTGATATTCTATAGCCTCTTCTTATATATAGCTCTAATGCTTTATTGTTATGGTTTTTAACTGTTAGATATATCCTTTCAACGCCTTCGCTAAGCATTGTATTCTCTACATAGTTTAGCAAACAGCTTCCTATACCTCTACCTCTATAGGATATATCTACAGCAAAGGCATCTATGTAAGCTTTATCTCTTTTCTTATATATGATTATAAACCCTGCAACCCTACCTTTTAGATCAGCTACATAGATTCTAGCTCTTCTACTTCTTCTTTTTATTATGCTTTCTATCCATTCTCTACTCTCTATATCTAGATAGTTAATGCTGCTATTGTAGATATTAACTATATCGTCTATATCAATGGTTTTTGCTTTTCTCAAAACAATATCTATGCAATGGTTAGACGAATCATCTTCCGAGTTCTCCATATATTCCACAACATTTGGATAAAACTTTGTTTAATTAGGTTAAAAAGCTTTGTGTATTGAAATGCTATGGAATTTTTCTATATGATCCCAGTATCTTAATAGATGTTACCCTATTTTTTAGCTCATCGATAGCTTCTTTAACTATAGAGTCTTCTAGAGATCCTAAGAAGTCTAAAAAGAACATATATTCCCATGGACTACTTTTTATAGGTCTAGATTCTATTTTTGTAAGATTTATATTTCTAATTGCAAATGGTTCTAAAGCTCTGTATAGTGCTCCTGGTACATGTTTTAATGTAAATATTATTGATGTCTTCACATTTGCGCCTTTTTCAATTGGTTCAAAGCCTATGGCTATAAACCTTGTATAATTGTCTCTATAATCCTCAATGCCCCTAGCTATAATTTCTCCACCATATAGCTTTGCAGCAAGCTCTGAACCTATAGCAGCTACACCATCTTTTTCAACAGCCTCTTTAACAGCTTCAGATGTGCTGGATCTTGTCTCTATTCTTGCATTTCTAAGCCTTGTATAGATGAAGTTTCTACACTGTGCAAAAGCCATTGGATGGCTTAAAACAACTTTAACTTCATCTAATCTTGTTCCAGGTTTAGCTATAAGGTTGTGGCTTATTCTAACCTCTGTTTCACCACATATCTTTACATTGCTCTGTGCAAGCATGTCAAGAGTTTCACCAACGCTACCCTCAAGCGAATTCTCTAAAGGTACAACACCATAGTCAACCTCTCTATTTTCAACAGCTCTAAACACATCGTATATAGATATATAGGGTGTGGGTCTAGCACCACTATCGCTAAAAATCTTTAGGGTTGCCTCCTCTGTAAATGTTCCTCTTGGACCTAGAAAGCCTATAGTTAAAGGCTTTAGAGATGCTGCAGCAATTCCATCTATATAGCTAAATATATTTAGAAGTATATCACTAGGTAAGCCATATTCATAAGCAGTGCTGTTTACAATACCACTTCTTCTACTATTTAAAAAAGCTACAGCTTTATCATATCCTAGAATGCTGACAAGCATAGCTCTTTTCTTTATAAGTTCAACAATCTTCTTATCTATCTCCATTAACTCGCTATGGATATCCCTCGCCATATACCACACCTCTATATTATGTAGAGATGTTTCTCGGAAAATAGATATAGAGTTGGGTAATTTTAAATAGATTTATAATGTTATTTTCTGGTGGATATGTTGATAGTATTTATATATTTGTATAGATATATAGCTCTATATGGTATTTACCTCCATGTTTTGGAGATGGTAAATGCCACATATTTTATAGCTCTATATGGTGGTTTTAATGGATGATCTAGAGTCTAGGGTTCTAAACATCCTTTTAATGAGTAGTGGATATGTTTCTGGTGTAGGTATTGCCAATGCACTTGGGATTTCACGAGCTACTGTGAATAGAGTTGTTAGAAGGCTTGTATCTAGAGGCTTTGCTATAGAGGTTCATCCTAGGCTTGGATATAGATTAATGAATATAGATGACATCTCTATAGCTAGTAGATATGTCTCTATAATTGATACACACATCAAATTCTCTATATATTATCTAGAGACATGTAGCTCTACTCAAGATGTAGCTGATTCCCTAGCAAGGGAAGGGGTTTCCGAAGGAACTGTAGTTATCTCTGAAAAGCTTACACGTGGAAGAGGCAGAATGGGTAGACATTGGATTGCCGATAAAGGTGGTCTATGGCTATCCATAGTCTTTAGACCTAAAGAAATGAGATACATCCATCTAATGAGCATTGCAGTGGGTGTAGCTGTTGCGAATACAATTAAACAGCTTCTCAATATTGATGCAAAGGTTAAGTGGCCCAATGACATACTTGTAAACGATAAGAAAGTTGCTGGTATATTGGTTGAGGGAAAAGTTGAAGCAGATAGAGTGCATTATCTAGTTGTAGGAATAGGGATAAATGTAAATAATGATCTTCCAGAAGAACTTAAAGAAAATGCAACAACCTTAAAAGAGATTATTGGAAGGCAAATTCCAAGGGTACCTATACTCATCACATTGCTAAAAAACATTGATGAAATCTATAGAGAACTATCTAGAGATGCAAAAGAAAGGGTTCTAGATTTATGGAGAAGCCTCTCAGCAACGATAGGTAGAATGGTAAAGGTTATTACACATGGTGAAGAGATTATAGGTATTGCTGAAGATATAGATAGAGATGGTTCATTAATAATTAGAAAGCCCGATGGATCTAAAACAAAGATATATGCAGGTGATGTGATACATCTTAGATATGGTTAGCTCTATCTAAAATACCCTGTAAAACATCTATGAACTTTTAAACACTTGATAAACAGTTTACCAAGTCTACACAATAGGTTTTTCGCATTGTTGTTATAGTATATAATGTTTATAGCTTTAAATATCTGTGAAGATGCTCTAAGGTGTATAGATTATATGTTTAGAAATGAATTACTCAATATCTTAAATAGTGTTGAAAGACAATCAGATAAAATGTTTATACCTAGAATAGGTAGAGATGATGGTATAGCTATATATACGTCTCTCTATATATATGCATCGAATAGAAGTAGTGTTGTTGCTATAGATGCTGGTGCTGGTATAGGTTATTCAACTCTATGGATTTCCATGCCCTTAGAAGAGCTTTGTATAAATAGCCATATATATGCTATTGAGAGAGATAGATATAGATATGAAATTCTAAAAAGAAATATTGCTTCTTTTCCAAGGAAATGCATAGATATGGTTCCTATCTATGGTGATGCTATAGAGTATATTAAAAGTAGTTTCTCTAGCAATTCAATAGACTTTATATTTATAGATATTGATAAGTATCTCTATGGTGTAATATTTAATGTTGTTAAGAATAAGATGGTGAGAGGAGGGATTATAGCGTTTCATAATGCTTATATGGCTAGTGATGTAGTTGCTAAAATAGTTGAAGATGCTATTGATTTAGGATGGAAATCTACTATTATACCAACAGAAGAAGGAATATTAATGTTGAAAGTTGTATAGCTTTAAAATATCTATTTAATAGCTATGATATTTTCTCTGTATGTATTCTATCTATTGTTTAGATATAGATATTATACTGTTTAATAGCTCTTCTATTTTCTTATTCTCTTCTTCATCAGGTATAGCCTTGGTTTCAACAACAGGTTCAATTATTTTAAAACCTGCTTTTAATAGCATTTCAGTTGCTTGTTTAGCTGTTGAAGCCCATGCAAATGTATTTACAATAGCAACATATCTTCCTATTCCAACTTGTTTAAGCTGGAATATTCTAAGTATGCTATCCATATATGGAAATATACCTGCGTCATATGATGGATAGACCAGTACAGTGATATATGATTCAATTAAATCTGATAGTATATATGATGGATGTGATAAAGATACATTATGCTCCACTACTAATAAATTCTCTTTCCTAAGTCTATCAACAATTCTATCAACAATAGCTTCTCCTCTACCATACATAGAGCCATAGACAACCAAAACTCTATTTTTATCTACATTAGGCTGAGACCATTTTTTATATAGATCCACTATTCTATTTGGATCTGATCTATATATAGGGCCATGGGAAGGAGCAATAATCTCTATGTCTATTTTTTCTAGCTTTTTAACAGCATCTAAAACATTCTTTGTATATTTAGCTACAATATTTGAGAAGTATCTCCTTGCTTCCTCTATATAGAAATCCATATCAAGCTCATCATCAAATAAACCGTTTTGTAGAGCTCCATAGCTTCCAAAGGCATCACATGAAAATAGTATTTTATCTTCTTCAAGGTATGTTACCATTGTCTCTGGCCAGTGAAGCCATGGGGTATATATAAATCTAAGTGTTTTTCCACCTAAATCAATTTTATCGCTGTCTTTAACTACAACAACTCTGTCTTTAGGAACTCTATATATAGAATAGAGGATTCTGCTACCCATAGACGTGGTTACAAGTTTTGCGTTAGGCATAAGCTCTAATGCTATAGATGTTGCCCCATGGTGGTCAGGTTCAAGGTGATTTACAACAATATAGCGTATTTTACTAAAATCATCTACAACTTCTTTAACCTTACCTATATATTCATATGCATACCTCTCATCAACTGTATCAATAAGAGCAACACCATCTCTACCTATAACAGCATAAGCGTTATATGATATTCCAAAGGTTAAAGGCCACAGAGACTCAAAAAGATCTTTAATATAGTCATTTACACCAACCCAATACACATTATCTACTATAGCTCTGGGTCTCATACTCAAACATATCACCAAACCTTATACAGCTCCTAGAAATAAAAATCTTGTTATCTTAAACCATAAATTATTATCTATGTATATAGATTTATTAGAAATACCTTATTTTACATTTTCTATCCATCTCTTCTTAAAATATATTATATGTATATAGTTATAAATATAGAGCCTTTTCTTATAAGAATCTCAAAGCTTTTTCTCCAGTCTGGAAACACTGTATTTAGCATCAAAGATACATCTCTAGCAACATCAAGCTCGTCACCCTTTAATCTAGATATCTCCTCTGTAAATTTCTTTAAATCCTCTATAGCTATATATGTAGGATGTTGGCAAGCATCAACCTTTTCAACAGCTTTATCAACTTTAATCTCTATATATAAAGCTATATCCCAAGGATATTCAGCATCGTAAGTAGAGAGACCTATTGATGTGAAAGATATGCATCTATGCATTTCAGCATACCTAGCTACTCTACATAACAAGATTCAAAAGCTATCATTTCCATTAACAGATATATATTTTTATTTAGGTATATTATACATTTTGTAAATCTTATAGCTATAGTTATCATCATTGTTGAGCATTAGCAAATAGTGTTTAATATTAGGAATGAGTGGTATGTATTAGGGACTATTCTCTTGTTTGAGTACTTAGAGTGTTTTGGAAACAAAAAAGATTTATATTTTTCTAAGATAGAGCTGTCTCTAGGTGGCTCATTATGGCTATCCTAATGAGGTGGTCTTGGGATAAGGTAAAGGATAAAATAAGAACATTGCCTGGTAGATTAGGTTTTGAAAAAAGCAATACGTTGTATTTCTTTGGTCTTAGACTAGATATAGAGAGTGGTATGATCTATGATGAACTTCTTGAGAGATATCTCGATGAAAGAGAAGCTGCAAGTCTATACTATGTATTGTCTGTATATGCTGATACAAAGCAGGATATTGGTGAATCCAATGAACTTGTTTCGCTATCTAGACAGCTATGCCCCTTTATCCACTGTCCTAATCTAAGGAGAAATATTGAAGGTATTGAAAAGCTTTTTGGAGAAGATCCAAAAATGCTATATAGGGTTGCTAAGCCATTTAACTATAAAACTATTGATTTAGGCGATGCAGCTATAAAGATATATGCATTGCCGAGGGTGCCTATAATACTGGTTATATGGGGTGGAGAAGAAGGGATACCGCCATCAAGTGAGATACTGTTTGATAAAACAGCTTTCAACTATCTTGGTTCAGATATTTCTACAGTATGTGAAGCAGCTATGGGGTTAGCCCGTGCTTTAACAGCTCGGCTAATAATATCCACAGCTAAAGAGCTGGGTATAGACATCAGAGGGATACCATTTAGTGGCTATAGATATACATGTGCAGATTAAAATATTAAATAGCGGTAATATCTACATTATTTCAAATTAGATAATCTATACTATTTTTAATATACTTTGAATTGCCTAAGGTTATAAAGACCTTGTGGTTTTATCAAATAAAGTGGACTAGCAATATCAGTGGCATTTATATTGATTGTTGCATTCAATGATTTTATAGTGCATAGTTTAACAAACATTTTAGGTGTTGAGATAGATCTGCATGGATTTCTATCATTTATACCATATATATTCATTGTTTTAAGTATTGCTCTAGCTGTTCCACTTAATGAATTGTCGATGATTATGGAGAGATCTGTTGAGTAGCCCTCAATTCTATTCTTTATAATGCTATTTATGCTTAGCTATACATTAACATATACAGGTGTTATGGCTAAGCTAGCCTATGCATTTTCATTTATAACCGCAATAGAGACTGTGCTATTGATTATAATGCTTATCAGCTCATCTTTTCTTAGCTCTGTATCGGATAATCTATCAGTTGTTGTAGCGTTTACACCTATAGCAATGCTCTTTAAAAATATTGGTTTATCAAATGAGTTAATCTATTTTGCTTTGCTTTTTAGAGGTGTGTTTAGAGGAAACTATACACCTATAAGATCAACAGCTGATATAATAGCTATTTCGCTTGCTGAGAAAAGAAAAGTTAGAGTTTCGTGGAGAGAATGGCTAAAGATTGCAATACCTATTACATCAATATAGTTGTTTCATATATGGATCTATATAAATATGTTTATATAATATAGCTATACCTCTACAAGGCTATAGCTATCTATTGTTTTATGCCCATAGCTATCTACCAGCCCCATCAACCATTCTCTACAGGTTTCAACGCTGTGGAGTGCAAGTGTTGGTGGTACATAGTGTATGAATATCTGATTTGTATATTTGTCATAGCCTAGGATAGAAACCCAGTAAACTCTATTGACCATGTTGTTTGCTGTATTGGTGTTGATGAGCTTGAAAACTGTGTATTTCTCTGTATCTCTATAATCATCTATAAATATGTACTGGTCTTTGAACCTCATAACATAGCCTTCTCCATATTCTATCTCTAGATCGTTTGGCGCTATAGCAAATATAGAGTCTCTAGCAAATAGATATACTATATAGCCTCTACATATATTTTCTGCATATCTATGGGATTGGTCATCTCTATAGAATTTTCTTAGAATATCTATAGATTCCTCTACACAACTACTATAAAATATGCTATTGACCTTGAACACAGCTATGTTTCTAATATCTGGAAAGACGCTATATAGCTTATCTATAAACATGATGGTTTTCTTAGAAAATCTTTTGTAGAGAGCCTTTCTACCACCATCTATACGTCTCCTAACAACCCTATCTATATAGCTTAGCCATTCGCTAACAACATCTATACATATATCTAGATTGCTACATCTATTTAAAACATTGCTGACTATATGCTCTATACATCTATAGGATTTGCAATATCTATTCAATTTATAGCTAAAATCTATTAAAATGTCTATAAATCTCCATAGAGAATCGCTATATATGTAGACATGGTATATCCTATAGCTGTATCTATATATATTTACAGGAGTTGAATATATAACACTTCTAAAAACCTTGTTGAATACATAGCCTATAGAGCTAGCCTCTACGCTATAGCCTTTGCAGAGGCTTTTCCTAATATATGTAGATGTCGGCTTTAGACATAGAGCTATGTGGTAGCTTCTTATATAGGGTTTGCCAAAACCTATATGGATATATTTCACAGGTTTTGGTTCAAGATCCATAGACTCTTCCTAGCTGTGGTTTTGAAAAGAAGGGTTGTTTAGTCAAATGGTCTAGATTCTCTTAGAAGCCAATCCCTTATAAACCTCAATTGGTAGATTCCAGGCTCTACCAATATCTCTGGATGTTGATAGTGCTTCAATATTGCAGGCTTTTCAACAACTATATATGTAGATGAGCCATATCTATATATCTCTGCATCTATTCTATGGCTATAGCCATTTTCACTAGATATTTCAAGCCTATCTGAGATAAACTCACCGTATTTTTTAAGATATTCGCTGTCAATCCAATCAATTTGCTCTAGCAAGACATCGCCTTGTCTATATATCTTTCTAGGCATTTAACACCCTAGAGAATATAGGGTATATAAAACGTTTAATAGAGGCTCTATATAGCTTTATATGCTATGTAGAGAAGTGTATCTGCAAGTACGAGAGAGGCTTCTAAGGCTATTGCTATAGGCGTTTGTATAAATAATGCTATTGATCCACATATCAATGCAGCTATCATGAGATATATAGACATTTTTCTAAGTATTATCCTCGGATGTGAGGAGTTGAATATCTTTGTAGCTATTTTTGATGCTATACTCCTCCTATACTTTATATAGTAGGGGTGTTTATAGAATATTGATAGACCTTCGTCAGTAATTCTATATAGTATCACACTGCTTCTTATCTTTATGCCGAAGCGTTTTAGTATCTTCGATATAGCTTCTAATGTTTTTGACTTTTTATCAATTCTTCTAAACAGTTTGATGCCATATCTCTTCTCTGTATATATATCCATATATGTTTTAGCCCTATCTATGCTAAGCTTCATAGCATCTGCAATCTCATCTAGAGATAGCTCTCCTCTTCTACTCGTTGCCAATGCTATTAAAGCATCTAGTAGGTGGTTATATTTAACTATATTCATAGATATATCTGATAAGATAGCCCTCCTCTCCTCTCTCGATACCCTTGTATATGTCTTTCCATTTAAAACTATTGATAGCTTTCTATAGAACTCTAAACCATTCTGTGTAAGTCTATAAACATCACCACCATTCTCCTCTTTAGAAACTAGACCCTTTACAACAAGCTTTCTAGCAGCATCTAAAACAGCTTT
>Ga0185307_1000209_pt1 | contig 40576 bp, 38 predicted proteins | sample LHCtaG_FD_128010 | JGI IMG/M metagenome (GOLD analysis project Ga0185307, IMG submission 128010) | Hot spring microbial communities from Little Hot Creek, USA to study Microbial Dark Matter (Phase II) - LHC4sed_matched (SPADES... | ecosystem: Environmental > Aquatic > Thermal springs > Hot... | reverse complement strand
AAGCCAAGAATCTTAAGCTCCAATGGGACCTTATTCCTCTCAAAAACGCCTAAGCTCTCAACCAAAGATTTAATACTCAACATGAGAAAAACTTAAACGAGAAGACATATAAACCTTAAGTTGCCAGGTCCAGATGATTAAGAAAATTTCTGTCAGACTTTCGCGAGGTCCTCATCCACCTGAAGGAGGAGTCAGTCTGGGACGGCTTCCTCATTCAATAAATATATGGAAAAACCTAATATTTAACCGTTCTCTGTTTTGTAGAAATCCCAATATTTGGCAAATATATTAAGATTAGATTTATAAGAAGAAATGGTAATACAAAGAAATATGCTCCCATTTATGCATCGATAGCGTTGAGAGTGATTCATTTGAGCTTACATATATTATGTGACATAATAACATCTTTAGAAGGATCCGTTCGCCCAGCCATATATTTGGCTGAAGACCTAACTAATATGGGATATAGTGTAATAATTGTTTCACCAGTAATTTTACCAAAAGCTGAAATCGAGATTAAAAAGATGGGAATTAAAACCGTAAACCTGAATATAAAACATTTTTCAAGCGATTCTGATTCCTCATTACTCTGGTTTGAAACATGGATATATGAAGCCCTCTTTAACTTAAACTCTAGACGCGCTAAGAACGAGATTCCGGCAGCGGTTAATTTTTCACATCTCATTCTCGCACCATCAATATTCTGGTATCTGCAGGGGCCTCCCTCGATAGCTTTAAGGGACATTTCCGGTCAGCTTCCACTCGGCTTTAGACTTACATATCGCCTTTTAAAGCCGATAATCGAACACATCGATGAGAAGAAAATTAGGAGGGCATATAATCTCTCATCTTTTGTAATCGCGAATTCAAAGTTCTGCGCCAGCATGTATTCTAAATTCGGATTAGAAGTGCATGATATTGTATATCCGCCGTTAGATAGAAAAGTATTTCACCCCTCAACGGAAAATCCCTCAGGAGATTATGTTTTAACTTATTTTGGGAAGGAAACAAAATTTTTAGTAGTAAAGAGAATTGCGGATTTAGGTGTTAAAATTAAGGCCTTCGGCTCTAAAACGTCTTTAATTGATAAGAGTGTGCTGAAAAACCCAAATATTGAGTTTTTAGGGAGAATATCAACTGAGAACCTTGTTGATGCCTACTCGAATGCCCTATTCACATTATTCCCATTTACTCATGAGCCGTTCGGCTATATTCCCATCGAGAGCATGGCATGTGGAACCCCCGTATTAACTTATGGTATGCAGGGCCCTGGAGAATACGTTACTGATGGTGAGTGCGGTTGGCTCTCGAAAGATGATGATGACATGATAGAGAAAGCGGTAAATTTATGGAAGAATGGTTATCCATCGGAGATGAGAAGGCACTGTCTTGAAGCATCTAAGATCTTTGATAGAAATATTTACATTAAGAGGTGGCTGAGGCTGCTAGACTCTTTTGATGTCATATGAGCTTAGGGAAGCCTTAATTTGCTTCTCACGGTAGATTAGTGAAGAGAAAGTATGCGTATGGAGAGAATAAGAGAGATTGATTTGAAATTATTGCTTCACTCAGATTATTTTCTGCTCTTTATCGTAGCATTAGTTTATATTGTCATTATTTCTGGTTTAGCGACGATGAGTCATAACTCATTTTACACGAATGCATGGGATTTAGGGATCTACGCCCAAGCCCTATATAGCACACTTAACCATGGAAAGCTTCTGTACTACACTGTTGAGGCTATTGGAAACCCTTCAAGAAGCCTTTTCGGCATACATTTTGCGCCATTCCTTTTTTTCCTTGTGCCTGTTTACGCCATATATCAAAACCCTATTACACTACTTGTGCTTAGACCAACCGCTATCTCCATGGGGCTCATCCCACTCTATTTAATCCTACGTGACAGCGGAATTACGAGAAAATGGTTCATAACTTACTTTGCAGCCATATACCTGATTTATCCGCCAATGCTTGTCCCAATATCAAATTTTGATATTCTATCTTTTTTACCAGTATTATTTCTCTTTGCCCTATATTATTTGAGGAGGAGAAAGTATGCGCGGGCATACGTATTCATTTTATTGGCTCTAATGGTTAACGAGTTTGTATCATTAATAGTTGCGGCGATGGCGATATACGTTTTCCTTATGGATTGGAGGGAAAACCTAGAGAGATTAAAGCGGAAGAGAATTGGTTTAAGCATGTTTTTCTCATTTATTCTTCTACTTACAGGTATTTTATGGTTTACTTTGGCAAGCATTGTGATAACATATTTTAATCCAGCGGCGTTAACAACTAAGTGGGAGTGGGGGGATCTTGGAAGCGGTCCTAAAGAAATAATTTTTAATGTTTTAACTAACCCGATAAGGGCTTTAAATGCCCTGTTTAATGATGGGCAGAGGAAATTCCTTTATATCGTTGCGCTTCTAGGGCCGCTCTCCTTTTTGTCGCTTCTTGAACCATTAGCTTTAATAATGGCTTTACCGTGGTTAGCAGCGAGCCTCCTTTCAGTGAACCCACTTTATTACTCGATTGAAACTCAGTATCCAGCCTTTGTCTCTCCATTCATTTTTCTATCAGCAGTTGATGGATTAAAGAGGTTAATGAGACATAATTCTGAAATAATGAGACATCTCATCATTGCGATGACAGTAATACTTCTAGTCTCCACACTTCTCATACCGCCCGGAATATATTTTAGGTTTAATGAGACAAATGATGCTATATGGTTAGCTTTAAGGGAGATACCGCCAAATGCATCAATATCAGTTATGCCCGATGTCTATCCGCACGTATGTAATAGGCTTGAGGTTTACCCATATTTTGTTGAGGGCGTCAACTACGTGCTCATCAACGTTTATTCATGGTGGTATAATGTTACTCTTCCCAGACCAGCCCACATCGCAAAAAGATGGTGCGATGTTAAAGTCGGTGACGATTACGGTATAATCTTAAACATGAGGGGCGTCATATTATATGAGAGGGGATATAATGGTTCAGTCAGATATTTTAGCGGTGTAAGATTCAATTACGGAGCCCGTGACGTCGCGGGATTCTCAGGAAAAATAATTCAGGTTGAGAATGGAAGTATGATTATGGAAGTTTTAGTTCATGAGATGGAGGATCAATCTCCGCTCTTCTTCAAAACACCACTCAAATATTTGCCGCCTGGAAGATATAATATTACAGCGCTCTTTAAGGCAGCGTCGCTTATTTCGGGAGAAGCCATTAGATTCGAGGTGAAAACGAAGCCTGGAGAGATAAAATTATTCGTTATAGGGTTTTCCGGAGCCGATCTCTCAGCTAATGTATGGAAGAGTTTAAGTTTTAGCTTCACTATTAGGGATCCGATGCCCATAGAGATAGCAACATATGTAAGCAACTCCACTAATATTTATTTTAAGAGTCTCAGTATTACTCAAGTTTCAGGTGCGTGAACTTGTGAGGATATGCGCCATCACCACATGGCCCCCTCACCGCGATGGAATATCCTTTTATTCCGCCCAATTATATGGGCAAATGAGCAGGAGAGTTGAGGTCAGGGTTTTAGCAAACATAGTTGACCCGCGCGATTTAAGCTGTGAGACCCCGGATGCTGAGAGCTATTGTAGTGTTATTAGGTGCTGGAGGAGAGGCAGCGTCACCTATCCCTTCAAAATTTTTAATAGAGTTTTTTTGGAGAAGCCCGATATTGTTCATTTGCAACATGGATGGCTACTTTATGGCAATGGTTTTTCTCCCCTACTATTTCCATTATTACTCCTAATCCTACATTTAACTAGGAAGCCGCTTATAGTAACCATGCACACAGTTATAGGGGAGAAGCCTAGGCTATATGGGAACAGGGTCATTAATTTTATGGCTAAAGTAGCCGTCATGCTTCTAACAAAATCTATCGTGAAGCTTTCCACTAGGATTATTGTACATAATGATTTGATGAAGAGGACTTTGAGGGAAGCGTATTCTCTGCAGAGGGATGACTGGAAAATACTTGTCATACCCCATGGTGTGAAAAAAGTTAAAAGAAAAACTAGGAAGATTAATGGGAATGAAAATATCAGAGTATTGTCTCTCGGCTTCATTCGAAAATGGAAGGGTATCGAATATTTAATTGAGGCCTTCAAAATATTTTCCAGCAGTTATCCAGAGGCAATTTTGGTGATCGCGGGGGGTAAGCATGCTCACGATGATGAGGAATATGTTAGGAGGGTAAAGAAAAAGTTGCTTGATGAGGGCGTAAAAAATGTTGTTTTAACGGGTTTTGTTAATGAGGAAACCTTAGATAGATTGATTTGGGAGAGCGAAATCATTGTGCTCTCATCTTTAGCAAGCTATTACATCGAGGCAAGCGGGTCATTGGCTAGAATTGCTATGTATGGGAAGCCGATAATATGTAGTAGGGTGCCGAAGTTTGAAGCCGACTTAGAGGATGGAAAAGACTGCATAATGGTTGAGATGAATGATCCCAAAAAGTTGGCTGACGCACTCTTCATATTGGTGAATAATGTTAATCTCGGCAGAAACTTAGGAAGAAACCTAAAAAAGAAATTTAGGGATAGGGTTTGGAGCAAAGTGGCGGAGCAACATATTAAACTTTTTGAGAGTCTATGTTAAATGGACTGAAGAATGCGAGAATATTTTATGCTTTTATAACCTCGCGCAACATTAATGCCATTCTCTCTAAACCCTTAAGACTTAATGATGTTAAAAAATCGATTTTCATCTCTATGTGGGAGCGAATCTCGCATCTATTTTCCCAGATATAAAGAAATTTCTCCTTCAGGCTTTCATGGTTAATTTGAGTGGGATCGCAGAGTAAGTCCTTAAGCCCGATTAGCTCCATTAAACCATGAAATTTAGGGCTATGGGATAATATTAGGGGCGGGGTCCCATATAAAAGTGAGATTATTGCTGGGTGCATTCTCATAGTTACTAAGATGTCGCATTCAGATATAGCGTCTATTATTGAAGATAGGCTGTTGCCACGTACTATGGAAACATTTTTTCTGACGATGTTTTTGAGCAACTCTCCCAGAAGAATTCTGTCGTCATCATGTCTGAAGGGGCCTCCGAGTGAGAAAGGAATTAGCAGTATTTTTGCGCCAAGGTTCTCAGATAAATAATCAATTAAAGAACACATAATTCTCACAAAATGTTGAATTTTAAAACCGTGAAGATGCTGAACGGCTTCGGTACTGAGGTTAAAACCGAATACTGGTGTATCTCTATTTTTAAATGCCTTTCTAGGTAATTTAATGCTGAACGCAGCGTCTGGAACAAAATAAATTACTGGTTTAGTAACCCCTATTTTCCTTAGGTATTCTAAAGAAGCATAGTCTCTAACGGCTATTAGCGTCACATTATTTAGAATCACCTTTGCTAGGGGGGCGAGTAAACTCAAATTTCCAACTGAGATTGAGTACAAAAATACTTTCTTCTTTAGGATTAATGCTATGGCAATTGATATTAGATTTGCAAGTTTAAAGAGGACTTTTGATAGAGAATACCAGTAGCCCTTGCTTTGGGGTGGACATAAGCCATCTCCGCTTAAGTCCATAATCACATCGGCTTCATAATACTGTTTTAGTGGCTCGTTAAAGATGGCTGTAACATTTATGCCCAATTCCCAAAAAATTCTCCAGAGAATTGCCCTTATAAGCGTACTACACAAGAGTGTAATAGAGGATTTCATTGATTTAGTACATTTACATGTAGGGTTCAGCCTTCCATCAACATGGGGAAGCAGGGACTCCTTTGTAAGTTCTATACTGGGAAAAACATTTGATAGAAATCTTGTAACGCTTAAGAAAAGAGCCATTAAACCATTATTTAGGGGATTAATATTGCCAATTATGTGAACCCTCATCTTAAATAGTGTGCCTCCACGACAAATACTCGACAATTGCGTGAAAGACCGCGTAAAAAAGTAGTAATTTGAAGGGTAATTTTTCTATGATGCGGCTACCTAAAAATGACTCGGAAAACTTTATGTTTGCTAATTGTATCAGGGCGCAGAGAATACTGAGAGAATTTGTTGAATTCAACCCCAACATAAAATTAAAAGGTTCGATGCTTTTATGTTTTGTGAGCATGAGCCGAGCGGGCAAGGTTATTTTTTTAAAGAATAGGGGGCGCCATTGCGCCTTTATAACATCTTTCTCATCTATCCTCTTTAACTCAATAAATCCTTTTCTCCGCGCTTCCCGCAAAATTTCCTCGGCCCTCTTCGTCCTAGATATAATTATGGATGAACCCAAATTATCCTTTTTCATTATTCTAGGCAGCCATGCGTCGCCAAGGGATACGTCGGCTTCCTCATTCATCATGTCGGAGCAAAACATGCATGCCCTTGGCGTAAAGAAGTATGGGGAGTATAAGGGGCGCCAATAACTAAAGTATGGTATTGAAATTATTTTTTCATTATTGAGGGACACACGAAGATTGCCAGGCCACCCGTACCCCCTAAACTTGAACTCTTTAACTGCCTCCTCCCTCACTTTAAGTTTACGTAACAGCACTTTAAAGCCTGTCGGGCTTAATGTTCTGCAGCAAAATAGCCCAATAAGGAGAACCAGTTTTTCCTGTAGATCCATGGATTCCGCCATGATCCTTCTTATGGTTCTAATGTGGCATGGAAGCCCAACTATTGCGTATTTGCCCTTAGACTCCAATAAATCTTTGAGTTTAACGTTGAGTGAGGTTGGCAGGTATTTTGAGCCTATAGCCTGCATGAGGTCTTCTGGGCTCTTTGCTATAAAGGGCTTAGGCTTTAAGCCATCCATTCCCACAACTAAAGCTCCATCTACAAGTTTTTCCCTTAACATGAACATTAAAATGCTTGTGGCCACTCCGCCGGATGATGCTAGCCACCTAATATGCTTGTCCCTAGAGTACCCCACATAACAATTTATGAAGCTTCCTATCAGATTCCTCCCGTTGAATCTTACCTCACAATTACAAACGGCTTATTCCCCTCCACCAAACAATTTAAGTGAAAATATATTTATGCCATCTAGCTCAACCATTTTTCTCTAAAAGTACGTAGGCTAGGTAAATATTATATTTTCTTGAGGGGTCGACCCCTCTAAACTCAACCTCTTCAATCAATGTTTCCACGTCGAATTCAAGTTTTATCTCGCACCATTTAGAAGCCGATATATTCTCAGTAATGTTTCTTCCATTAACATCCACGCTTAAAATTATGTCCGCGCCATGATTTTTCACAACCTCCAACCTGATGACCCTATCTTCCATTTCCGGGGTAGGCTCAACCCTAAGGTTAAATGTGACCCTATATTTTCCAGGCGGCAGGGATATATATGGACCATACCAGAAACTCCATATGTTTTCCCCACTCTCAGCCGAATACAATAGAAAACCTTCACCAGTTATTTTTCCATTCACCTTCAGATCTCTGTAATTAAATGTTCTCGTGGCAAATTCATTTTCAGCCTCGCCAGAAACTTGCTTGAGAATCACGCGATCCACATATATGTCTGCTGCTCCAGTTGAGTAAACTCTGAATTCCACATATACTTTAGTCTTACTTACAGCGAATGATACCGTTATATTATTCCATACATTGGGCTCTATGTCAAAACCATATAAATCTCTCCTAGCAATACATTTTTCGCCAAACCCTTCTGAAACTTCAAATGCCGCTAAATATTCTTCGCTGTGTCCGTTTGCTTTAATTGTCCATGTCACATTATATACTCCGTTTGGTAGAAAGATGTATGGCCCATATAGGAATATTCCCTTCCTTGAGCCCTTAGGGCAGAAGGCAACATTACCACTTTCCGAGGATTCATCCCTCAATATTTTTCCAAAATTAAGGTAAAGGTTTTCGGCGGGAAAAGTCGTCTCATTTCCAGCGTAAATTAATTGTGATGGCCCGAAATAGTCCCTCTTAAAGAGGATAGCTGATTTTGTAAACTTATATGGACCGAAAGTCCCGTTATTGAGTATTTCATTAAAGACGAACTGAATCCAATAGCTCTTCTGTCTAATGTCCAGAAAAATGTACTCGCTCCTATTAATTAAGTCTCTAACATAGTTTTCCAGTTTTCTTTTCTGCTCAGGTACCTCAGTATATATTGGCAGCACATAAGCGTTGATTCTACTTGATACATGCGGAAAGATGTGATTTTGCGTTAATATAGATGCGTTTCGCGGTATTAGATCCAGCATTTTATGCATAGCCTCTATTTCGCCGCTTATCACTAAATTTGATGTTGGATACCATAGTATCTTCGCCTTTATGAGTGGACTCGACGCTGGGCTTATTGGGCTTATTGAAACAATAAATATGAGTGAAGTGATCATGATTATTTTCAGCATATTATCAATGTCTCTCTTAGTTCTATTCGATAGAGCCTCTATAGCTGCCAGAAATATTGGCGCTATTACGTAAAGGGGGTAATGCGCGCCGATTTTATAGTAGGCTGAATAGTTTGAGACTAGGAATGGCAATAGTAGGGCGAATGTAAATATTGTTATTTTGCTTCCAAATGGCAAAAAGGCGAGGGGTGCGAATAGGAAGACTATGTATATCAGCTTTATGTGGTAATCATATAATAATGCGTTTAGAGATTTATCAGGGTTTAAGAGTAGGTAGATTGGTAGTGAGATGAGAGACTCCCCTTTGAAGCCCAGAACCTTGTAAACATCCGTTGCTTTATACACATCCATAAATTCTGGTTGAATCGGAAATAATCCCTTTACGTATTCAGCTACAAATAGGGAGATAAAGCACATTAATAATGTTAGAACCATAGCTGTTTCCCGCGTTATCTTTAGCGCTTTAATTAGGCTTGGTATCCTCCTCACGTTGCTCGTTAATAAATAGTAGATTGATAGAGCCAGCACCACAAGCGTTGCATGTTCAGATATCATAAGTGAGAGAACCGTTGTAGCAAAATATGCTCTCCATCTCTCCTTAATCATGAAATATGATGAAGAGAACATGAGGATTGGTAGGAAAATCTGTTGCTGAAAGTCAAACCAGTTGGAGCCTTGAATGGCTGGGTGCAGCAAGTATGCTATGGCGAGAATGAAGGCGGCTTTCCTACTCTTCAGAGTCTCCTTTACCAGAAAATAGAGTGGTAGGGCTCCTAAAGCCAGAACGGAGGATTTTATCACCAGCAGGTTTTCAGCCGAGGGATATAGCGCATAAAATGGCAGTAATGTGAAGAGGATTGGGCTGAAGTGGGTTGCCAGATAAGAGCCTGAAGGTTGCATGAATAATTCGGCTGTGGAGAATAAAAGTTTTCCATGGTATAATGTTGTGTAGAGTGCTTGGTTAAATATTCCGAGATCCCACGCATAACTATTGAATGTATAATGCTTAAGTATCGTATAGTGGGAGAAGATTACAGCGTACAACGAGATTGGAATAAATATTAATGCGTCAAGCCATTTCCCCCTCACATAATCCACAATCTTAACTTTTGGGATCCTTAGGATATTCAGTTTCTCCCAAAATTTGATACCGAACTTTTCCATTTCAAAGTTCCACGCTACCATGTTTCTACTTAACTTTAAAAGGATAATTAGCATTATATGTATTTTTAGTTTCCTACGGTGAAGGATTAGATGAGAAAGAGGAGAGCAGCCGTTCTTTACCCTTCACTAAACTATCTGGGCGGGGCAGTTAGGGTTTGCTTAAGTTTTATGAAGGTTTTATCTAGAGCTGGCTTCGAAGTTACACTCTTCACTGTTGATAGAACCGATTGGGATCTTATTAGAAGAGTTTTTGGCGATTTTGGAAATTTGCACTTTAAGGAGCACTTTATTATTTCAAGGTTTCCTGGATCATTTAATGCTATGCTCCAAAACATTTTTCTCGTTTTATTCTATCTTCTTGAGGTTTTAACCGTTAGGTTTCTTCTTAGCTTTGACATAGTTCTTGTTGTTAGCGGCGAACTTATCGATTGTATAGGGGACATCATTTATGTTAATGCGATACCATTCAGACTTGCGCATTTATTCCCAAATGTACGTCTAGGCAGTGCTGCTTGGAGATGCTACAGCAGACTATATAATATTTTTTTGAAGTTACTTGGCGAAGCAGATTCTAGAGGGCTTCTAATAACAAACTCCTATTTTCTCAGGGAAATAGTTTTGAGGTGGCTTGGCAGGGACTCTATTGTCATTCATCCCCCTGTAGACACCAATAAATTTATGGTTCCAGAGGAGGAGCCGCGAATTAACATGGTCATTACCATTTCAAGGATTCATCCGGGTAAATCCTTAAATGTTGTTTTAGAGACCGCTAAACATATTGATGGAGCTAGATTCTTAATAGTTGGTTCGGGTAGTGGAAGGCTCAAGGAGGCTCTTAATGATTTAAACGGTGCCATTAAAAAAATGAATCTCAATAATAAAGTTAGTGTTTTGGTTAATGAGCCCTCCAGCAAACTTCTTGAGTCTCTATCTAGGGCTAAAGTTTTACTGCATACGCAGCCCTCAGAAGCTTTCGGGATGGTAGTTGTTGAAGCTATGGCTGCTGGCTGCGTCCCTGTTGTTCCAAATGACGGTGGGCCATGGATAGATATTTTGGATCGGAAGCAGGGTACGTATGGTTTTTCTTATCGTAGCATTGATGAAGCCGCCAATATCATTAAGGCTCTAATAAACAATGAAAACCTAAGATATGAGGTTGCCAATAGGGCCAGGGCTCGCGCCCTAACCTTTGATAAATCTATTTTTGAAGAGAAAATTTTGAGACTTATAAGGAAGGCTACGAATTAAGGTTGCAAATTGCCATATAATATTTTTTAAAGAGATCTAAGCAGCTGAAAATCGAAGCTGCAAGCATGCAATTATAAAAAGCGTAATAAAATCTTTAAAGTGATAAGTAATATATGTAGGGAGCTGATTAGTTAATGCGGAAAATAAAAAAGGCAAATATTGGTCTTCGTTTTTTAAGGCAGAATTTTTCAAGTCTCTTTGAAAGGAGATTATTGAAGCTAAGGATTTCAGAGTGGACTCTTATAATCATTGTCACAATTTATTCAGTGATTTTCTCATATTACACTATAATGAGACATTATTCCTTCAGAAGCAATGCATGGGATTTAGGGTTAATCACACAGTCTGTTGTAAGTGTTACTAAGGGTAAGCTCTTCATAAACAATGCAGAATTATATTTTTCTCCTACTGGCAGTTATTTCGGCGTGCACTTCGCTCCAATCTTATTTTTAATGGTACCATTCTTTTATCTTGCGCGGGGAGTTGAAACCATTCTTATATTACAGTCTGTGGTTTTGGCTTTGGGCGCTGTACCAACCTATTTTTTTGCGGATTATGTTTTAGGCGATAAAATTTCAGCGCTATTTATAGCAGCTTCCTACCTTTTGAATCCGCTTCTGCAGGGAATAAACTGGTATGACTTTCATACTCAAGCGTTTTTCCCACTTTTCACTTTGTTAGCGACTTACTTCTTGAAGAAAGAAAGAACATTACTTTATGCGCTTTTCCTCCTCATGGCTTTATCCACTATTGAGCAAGCAGCATACTTCATTCTGGCGTATATTCCATATCTATTATTTGAGATTAGGGGGAAACTGATAGAAAAGTTTAGTTTTAAGGTTTTTATGAGGCTCCTCTTAATTCCATTCATCACGTTAGTGATGTCTACGACATGGATTGCGCTCTCGTCTACAGTTAAATATGCTATTAACCCAAACCCTCCTCCGGAGATTAAGGCAGCTTACCAGTTTAAGTTTTTAGGTATAAGTGACCCGGCTGAAATACCAATTAAGCTTGTATCCAGCCCGGATTCAGCGTTAAAAGCCATTAGGTATGAATCCCCTAAGAAAATTTTTTATATAGTTTTAACTTTTGCACCCAGCTGCTTCCTCGCCCTACTATCCCCGGTTGCTCTGCTACCAGCATTTTTATGGCTCCTTATGGCGAGCTTAAGTAACTGGGGTCCATATTATTCGCTGGGTTTCCAGTATACAGCTTTCACGCTACCCTTTATAACCATAGCCACAATTGAGACTCTTAAAAGATTTCAACCTAAGAACTTTAATAAGGAGTTTACTAGGGTGATCAGTAGGCGGTTGTCTGCAGTAATATTACTAGCTGGAATAATTCTTTCCATTTTTCTTTCGCCACTATCCTTCGTACATAAAGTGAGAGACTACGAATATTTTCGGGATTATGGGATTTCAGTTCCCTCAATTGCGGATGGGCAGGTTAGAGGGATAATTGCAAAAATCCCGGAGGAAGCGATTATACTCACTACAAAAACGATTTTTCCACACTTATCCACCAATATTAACGCTTATACAATTCCGCCTCTAAATAATCCTTCTCCGGAGTTGTTTGAGTCATTTATCAAGTATCTTAAGAGCAGCGTTAGGTTTAATTACATCTTGATAACTTATTTATGGGATATGGAGGAAGCTAAGCTTATTTACAATGAGTTTATAAAGTCAAGCAATGAGTATGGGCTGCTCATTAAGGCCCCTGGCTTAGAATTATATCAGAGAGGATATAATGACCAGCCGGATAGAAAATCAATAAAATTCTCGTATAAAGAGCTGTTTTTATCCGAAGATTCAATAGTTTTGGATGATCCCGGATCCCAATCTGGGAAAATTTTAGTGATTAGAGCTTCATCAAGCATGAAGAGGGTCGCCTGGTTCGGTCCTTACGTTACGCTACTTCCTGGAAATTATACCGTAAAATTTAGGATAAAGGTTGATAATATGGGGGAGGGAAAAATTATCGACTTAGATGTTTACTCTAAAAGTAAGGGCAGAATAGTCTTGTGTAGTGTAAATAGTGAAGAAATAAGTGAGCCATTCGTATGGCACATATTTTCCATTACATTTAATATGGGGGAGAGAGTGGAGGACGTTGAGTTTAGGGGCTTGAACGTGGGAAGCAATGTATCTGTATGTTTAGATTATATAGAAGTTACACCGGAGTAAATCGTTTTTATCTCTCACATCAAAAAATGAAGTTACATCCTTTCAGCATAAGTTGAATAGATTGGTGAGCGTATAGGTAGATGCAAATTCAGCTCCTCCCAAAAAATGGTAGACATTTAAGTTCCTTACTGATTCTATTGTTTGTTTATGCGTTTTACTCTTTAATTGTTTCTTTAATAGCTTTTCATCGATATGCGTCTTATCAGAGCTCTTGGGATCTTGGTGTTTTCACTCAGATTTTTGAGGGATTACTTAAGATTGGTTTTCCATATGATTCAATGGATCTTCATAAAAATCCGGGCGGCAATTATTTAGGGGTGCATTTCTCCCCATCCATCTTAATCTTCACTCCATTATACTTCATATTACCAAGCCCTATTACGTTATTAGTCATCCAAACCTTATTTTATTCAGCGGGCATTATACCGCTTTATCTACTAGTTAAGGAGTGGTTTAATGAGCGATCATCAATGTTAATCTCTCTATCTTATCTCATCCATCCCGGCTCCCTCTACCTTCTCCTCTACGATTTTCATGAAATATCCTTCTTCCCAACCCTCTTCATACTTACAGCTTACTTTTACTTCACCAAACGGCATCACTATTTTCTCCTTTCACTCATATTTTCATGCATGGTAAACGAATTTACGCCAATAGTTATGTGCTTTTTCTCGCTCTATATACTCTTTTTCAACGATTGGGAGGAAAAGGGGAGAAGAAAATGGCGCGAGAAACTTGCTAGTTTGAAAGAAAGCGTCTACAAAAGATTGAAAAGCCGCCCGTTTCCGCTATTAGCTCTAATGATTTCAGTCACAATGATCGGCGTAGCCTTTTATGTGGAGTACTGGCTTAACCCTATCTGGAAACCCCAGCGGGGCTGGTGGATTTTAGGCTCCTCCCTAGATGAAATAGTCAGAAATATGGTAACCCGCCCAGACCTAGTTTTAAAGTCGCTCACCAACGACGCGGAGCTAAAAATGGTAACTATATTGTATCTTTTCGGGCCATGTATTTTTCTACCTCTTTTAAGCGGGCCTTTCCTTATGGTTTTTGCACCTTGGATGGGGGCTGTGCTTCTATCTTCATCGCCAATTTGCACGATTTATCTTCAATATCACGCCATGAATATGCCTTTGCTCATAATAGCCACAGCCCTTGGGGTTAGAAGGCTATCTAAAGCCACGAGTATGAAGCTGGAGAAGCTCATCACGATTGCTTTCTCAATTACAGTAATATTTACCTCACTTATTGGACCTTTCGGTTTAGTTCCTGCACCATCCACTTGCTGCACTGCTAGGCAGCTTCTCGGATATAGAATAGATTTGACTAGAAAGGATAAGCATAACATATATGATCTTTTCATAGATTTAGTGCCTGAGAACGCGGTAGTCCTTACGCAGGTGCGCTTCTACCCTCAATTATCAGATAAAACCCCATATGTGTTACTGCATATCCCTCCAAAAGATTGGGACTATTACGATATGATTCCGCTCAAGGAGAAGCTTATTCCGGAATACATACTGTTAGACCTTTCAGAAAGGAGCTTTAATATAGGCGCATTATACGAGTGGAAAAATGGAGCAACAAGATATGTAACTCCTTTATCATCCGCCGAAAACATTCTAGACAATACGTGGGGGATCCTCGCAGAATATGATAGCATAGTTTTATATAAGCGTGGCTTTAAAGAGCCGCCCATAATATACGGCGGACTCGCAAGAGATTACGGTCCGACCGAGCTATCTTACGGTGGGAATGAAGTCATATTCTATGAAGGGGAGAATATAATTGAGTGCTCGGGGAAGGAATCCATAGTTTTTTGGTATGGCCCATACGATTTTTATCCTCCAGGAATATATAGTGTGACATTTACTCTCAGAATAAGGCCGAATGCGCATTACGAGGAAGCGAGCGATGAGAGGGTTTTAACGTTGGATGTAGCAACCGATAAGGGTAAAATTATACTTGCTTCCCGCGAAATAAGATTTAATGAACTATCTTACGAATGGAGGAGATTTACAATTCAATTTAAGGTTCAACTTAAACCCTTAAGCCTTGAATTTAGAGGGCTTTACCCACATCCCAGTACACCTATCCAGCTCCAAGGAATTACTGTAAAGAGGGTAATGCCCTATCAACCATTTGAAAAAGCGAGGGAAGAGTAAGAGAAATTGAAGAGATTAGAGAGAATACTTGAGGATGTAATACGCATGAAGGAGATTTAAGGGGCATTTTATAGTAGGCGGTGGGATCCGGGGTTAATCAATAGCTTTCCTCGGTCACATCCACTATGGATAGATATTTTATAGCGCACATTAAGAAGTTTATTATCTCTTTTAATGTTAGTTTTGACCTGCCTTTCTTCCTATTCTCAAATGTTATTGGTATTTCAGTCACCTTCATCCCTAATAGCTGCGCCTGCTTAAGCGCCTCCACTTGTATTTCGAATCTTTGGCTTTTCAGTCTTGGCGCTACTTTCTGTATGTATCTCATTGAGTAGCATCTGAAGCCGCTTGTGAAGTCGTTTACTGGAAGTTTTATTAGAGCTTTCGCTATCTTGTTCGCTATTCTACTTATAATTATGCGCGTCGGCCCCCAGCCTTTGATGGCTCCACCCCTAATATATCGGCTCCCAACAACCACATCATAGCCCTCCATTGCATACTCTATTAACCGCGGGATATCTCTCGGGTTGTGGGAGAAGTCGGCATCCATAGTAATCACGTATTCCGGCTTCTCTGGGAGTGATTCTAAGATTCTAAAGCCTTCCCTTATGGCCGTTCCAAGCCCCATTTTACGCGGTCTAACAACTAGCATTATATTGCTAAATTTCCTTTGGAGCTCCCTTACAATCTCCTGCGTTCCATCTGGGCTTGAATCATCTATAACTAGAATTAAGGGATTAATGTTAAGGTCCTCAATCGCCAATATTAGGTCTCTAATATTTTCAGACTCATTGTATGTTGGCAATATGATTGCTGAATCCAAAATGACTCATCAAAATTATTCTAGAGAAAACGCATTTTTTAATATTTTCTAATTCTTTGGCGCTTGAGAATCCCCTCATTTAATCACCATCTTTAGCGGAGTCTCAGAACTTAATTGTTTGGTAACATAACTCGGACTAAAGGTGTTTAAATCAAGCCTCTTTGCAGATCTTTGGCTTTTCAGTCTTGGCGCTAACTCTGTGCAGAATTTTAGTAATGATTCATGATGAAGCCGAGGGTAGGACATATTTATCAGCTTAGGCGTGGAAGGGTGGGGCACATCTACTATTTGAGGCACGTAAGTGAGTATGGCCGTAAGAATTAAACTGAGACTGAAATCTAAGACCTTAAGAGGAACTATCGAGGTCTCCGCCCTGATAAACAGCGGCTTTGAGACTAAGAGACCTCAACTCTTAATCCCCACGCAGCTAGCGAGACAAATTACACTCTACCCTCCACCGCCTACATCTAGCATTATTGAGATTGGAACGGCCGGTGGGCCCCCAAAAGTTTTCTTAGTTAGAGAAGCCCTTGATGTTTGGGCGGTGGCAGATGATAGGGGTAGGCCCTAAGCTGGCAGACGTCTTGATATCGCCAATAGAGGAGGTTCTGGTGAATGATAAGATCACTGAGGGGCTCGGCATAGTTTTGCTTGCCGCAGGATCAGGAAAATGGAAATTTACAGATGACCCTCCAAATAAAATAAGGTACAGCGAAAAACCCCAATATTGGTGAACACGCCCCTTACTACCCCTAAAAGTTTTATGAGCTTTAATAGAAGGCTCTTGAGGAAGAGGTTAAGAGGTTAAGAGGGCGCTAAGGGAGGATAAGGGTTTTGGAGGATATTGCCGATGAAATTGTGGAGTTAATAGTGAAAAGCTGCGTTGAGAGATGAGACTACTGTTTGATTCATCTGCACTCTTTAATCGCAAAAGAAGAAGGTAAGATGAAAAATTAAGTTTACATTGCCATAAATAAAATTACTGTTCTTTTAACTAAGAATTTTAAGCAATTTTGTTTATTTGAATCCGCTAAGCATTATACCATTACCCTCTTTTTTGCTTATTATGAATAGATAATAAAGTTATAAGGAGAAGCGGAGTAAAAATAAATTAAAGAGTGCTGATGAATTATGTAATGCTTGGGACGGAGGTTATCTTCTTGTTTAGGATAAAGATTTCGGATACGAAAACGTTTAAGGATGTCCTGAATGCTATATCTGCAATTGTAGACGAGGCAACCTTCACAATAGATCCTAACGGGATAAAGCTTAGAGCCATGGACCCCTCGCGTGTTGCAATGGTTGATTTTGAAATGCGCAAAGCAAGCTTTGACGAATACGAGGTCGATGAGACATCTAAGGTATGCGTAAATCTTAGCGAGCTCTTAAAGCTGCTTAAAAGGTCTGGTAAGGAAGATACTATTGAATTATCTTTAGATGAGGAGACCGGGCAATTTCTCGTTAAAATTATAGGAAGGTATACGCGCACATTTACTATGCCAGTATTAGAGGCTAGTGAGGAGGAGGTTCCGGAGCCGAAGATAACGTTTAATGCGAAAGTAACCCTTACAACGGATGATTTAAATGAAACCCTAAAGGATGCGGCTCTAGTGAGCGATAACGTTAGAATAGAGACGGATGGGGAGAATTTGATGATGAATGCCAAGGGAGATGTTGCTGGGGCAAGGATAGAGATAAAGAAGGGGAGCGATGCGCTAATATCAGTGGAGGCTAAGGAAACTGCTAGAGCAACCTTTAGCTTAAGCTATTTAACGGATATTGTTAAGGCAGCTTCAGATACATCTGACATTGTAACTTTGGAGTTTTCAACAGACATGCCTTTACGCTTAGACTTTAAACAGCGGTATGATGGGAAGCTAGTATACTTGTTGGCGCCGAGAATAGAGGTTGAATAGTGGTTTTCATGGAGCATTTAATCCCGCCATCAGCCATCTGGAGGGTAAAAATAGTATATTGGCATTAAGCGATATAGCAAAGTATCCGTTTATTCCAGAGGCTGCTGAAGTAGTTAAAAGACTGGATTTTAAAATAGAGAACCTACTGGAGGATGATTACGCACCGATACTTGATAGGGCTGAGAAAAGGATAATTGAGGCTTTAAATACTAGTCCACCGGAGGTTAGCTATAACCCGCGTGAGTATAGAGAAGATATAGAGGTTCTCTCATTTCCGGTTGCAGTAATTCTAGTATCGTCTCTCGCCAATGAATACGTTAAGAAGCGCTACGCACTGGCCGAAGCGAGGAGAGCCTTCAATCTTCTTAGAATGGAGAGCGAGGACAAAATTATTGAGATAGCGAGAAAATTCGGTTGGAAGATAAGGGGAATTGACGAGAAAATAGGGTTTGTGAAATTTGAATTCGCCCTTAACTTTATAGATTATTTACGAAACATAACGGCGTTTCATGAGAAAGATTGGAAACTGGTTAATAGACCCGTCATTAAGGGTGAAGTTTACTTATCCAAGCATGATGTCGCCCGCCTACTTCAAGAAGAAATCCGGCGCTACATTGAGGCGAAGATCGACCCAAAGGTTCGTTCAATCATTCCAGAGGAGATTATTAAACGCGTTGAGGGACTCAGACAAGTATATGCTGAGAAAATTAGGGAGATGCCTTCTGAAATACTCCAATCGTCCGGAGTTTTAAGCGAAGCCTTCCCGCCATGTATAAGGCAGCTTTATGAAGCAGCTCAGACAGGACGCCACATATCTCATGTTGGGCGCTTCACGCTGACATCATTTCTACTACACATAGGTATGGATCCAAATATGATCGTCGACCTCTTCCGTAAGTCCTCAGACTTTAACGAAAGAATGACCCGATATCAGATTGAGCATATAGCTGGTGAGAGGGGCTCTGGAACAAAATATACTCCGCCGAAATGCGACACATTACAGACACACGGGCTATGCCCAGGAATGGATGATTTATGCAAGAGAATTAGGCACCCATTAACCTACTATCTCAGGAAAGCAAGGAAAAAGAGAGGGGAAAGGGAGAAGAAAGATCTTGGCGCTCAGAGCCAAAGCCAATTCTATTAGTTTATGTGTATTAGGCATGGAGTTAGATCGTCCATCCTTTTTATTGTTCTCTTAAACCAAACTTTATAGCGTTCTCCTCCTAAAAATTTATTGGATGTAGGTTGACTGTTAAAGATGATTTGGAAGAATGGTTAAAGGGCTGCTCTAGACTTGTAATATTGGGTATTGGTAATCTACTTAGGGGAGATGATTCATTAGGGCTAGAAATTGTGAGGAGGCTGAAGAGTAAACTCCCTAAAGGCATCACGGTTATAGAGGGTGGTCTAACTCCCGAGAACTTTATCGGAAAGATTAGGAAGATTAAGCCATCACATGTCCTATTAATTGACGCCGCATGCTTTGGCGGGAAACCAGGTGAAATTAGACTCGTATATTCGAAGCAGATCTCAGGCGTGACTATTTCAACGCACGTAATACCACTTAGCGTATTGGCGGATCTCATACGCGAAGAAACCAATGCAAAAATAATATTGCTTGGCATAGAACCGAAAAACCTAAGTTTAGGAGCGGAGATTAGCCCAGAAATTAAAGAAGCTATTGAGCAAAGTATTGAAATAATTATGGATGTAACGGAAAGAATCTTTTCGTGTAAATTAGCGCCCAAATAAAAGTTGAGTTTAATATATCCTCGCGCCCATTTAAAGTTAAGAAGATAATATTGCATCTAGGAAGATTTTTAGGCTCGAATATTATCTCCACATATATAAGGGTTCGCTATAGAATTTTAGGGGGATTGATCGAAATATGAGGATTACAGGTATAAAAGTCTATATTTTAAAGCCTCAAGAGTTTTCGCAGGAGGCAACAAGAATTAATCTACCGTCTGCCCTAGTTAGCATCTCAACTGATGAAGGAATAGAAGGAATCACTATGCTTGAGGAGGCCATTTATGCGGAAGAATTAGTAATGAAATTTAAGGCTGAAAAAGGTTGGTTAAGAAGCGTTGAAAATTTCGTTCCGCTGATAGGTGCAGACCCATTTGATAGAGAGAGAATTGAGAAGTCGTTTTGGGATCAGTATTTTTTTCAAAGATCCGCATCAACAGTCCTATGCGCATTAGATGAATGTCTCTGGGATATTTTTGGAAAAGCCCTAAAAATGCCGATTTATAAATTGATTGGCGCATATAGAGAAAAGCTTCCTGCATTTGCAAGCACACAATCTTATGGAGATATTATGGATTACATAAGAATTGCTGAGAATTGCTTAGAAGAGGGGTTTAAAGCAATAAAAATTCACCCAACAAGGTACTGGAAGAAAGATATTGAGGTATGTAAAGCCGTCAGAGAAGTAGTTGGCGATGAAATCACGCTCATGCTAGACCCTTTTCACGCATATACAAGAGAGGAAGCCTTAAGAGTTGGTAGAGAAATCGAGGAATTAAACTTTTACTGGTATGAGGACCCAATACCCACAACTGATATTAATGGTTTAGCGGCTCTTTGCAGGGCGCTGGATATCCCGATATTGACTGGGGAAAACGTACACGACTTATACAGCTACGCTGAACTTATTCAGAGAGGAGCTGCGGATGGTCTCAGATGCGTCGACGTTAATGTTGGCGGAATAACTGGAATGTTGAAGGTAGCTCATTTAGCGGAAATATTCGGGATGAAGTGTGAATTACATAGCTGGGGCCATCCTTGGCAGCAAGCAGCGCACCTCCATGTAATGCTATCCATAAAAAACTGCAGATTCTTCGAGATGCCGTTTCCAGTGGGAATTTTTGATCAAGGAACTAAGGATGTTATAAGAATCGATAGAGAAGGATACGTGCATGCACCTAAAAAACCCGGATTAGGTATTGACGTTAATTGGGAAGAAGTCGAAAAGAAGACCATAAAAGTGATCTCATGGCCTGACTGATTACAAAAAATGCATAATAAGAATCGAATATTAATGGCAAGTTTTTCCTGTATTTACTTTTGGCGATCTGGACGTGGCAACTTAACATATAAAACCTTTATATACTGAGTTGCCAGGTCCGCGATCTTAGCGTAAAATATAAATTGTTCCAACTAGTATTTTATTTGATTCCTTATGCTGAGAACAAACGTTGATAAGCTTGTTAAGATATCTGTTATGGGCGAGGTTTCAAGCCCCATTTTCCGTCGCTCACCATATAGGATTTCTTCAGATGGGAAGCCAGTTGTTCTTCCAGGTGTTGGCGGAATAACCTATAATATTAGGGTTGGAGACTTAGCTGTTGGCTGGGCTGCTGATCATGTTGAACCCGGTGTTAGTGTTAGGAATAAGGAGAGCGATGACGCGAATATGGCTCTAAATGTATTGGCGTGCGTTGGAAATGAGGCTATAGTTGTTTCTGGGGATGCTAAGGGATCTAGAGGTATTGTAACTGGAAAGCATGGTGGAATAGAGCACGTGTTAATTGACTTTCCAACCGAAGTCATGGAGAAACTTCTAATAGGGGATAAGATTTTGATAAAAGCATTTGGATTGGGTTTAGAGTTAATCGATTACCCGGATATTAAAGTTATGAATATGGATCCACATTTTCTTGAGACGATAAACCCTAAGCCCGTGGATGATAAAATTGAGGTTCCAGTAACCCATATTATTCCCTCATCAATAATGGGTTCCGGACTGGGCGCTGATCAAACCTATTCAGGGGATTATGATATACAACTTTTTGATGAATCGGTTGTTAAGGAATATGGGCTGGAAGATTTGAAATTAGGCGATTTAGTAGCAATCCAAGATGCCGACAGCTCCTATGGACGCATATTTTTGAGGGGTGCGATAACTATCGGAATAATCGTCCACTCCAACTGCGTAACTTCAGGGCATGGTCCTGGGGTAACAACATTGTTAACCTCAAGAAGTGGGAAAATAGTTCCCAAATTAGACTCAAACGCTAATATAGCGAAAATTTTGAAGATAAGATAATTCGGGGCTCGTTCAGATTTGACCAAAATTTCTATTGATATTGATAATTTTAAGCTTTTAATTTTAAGCTTGCAGGATCTGTGTTATAGATGGTATTTTAATGAAGAGCCAAACGTATATGGAGGCTGCGAGCATAACTATGGAAATTAATATGAAAGCGTAATCCCCTTTTTGCATTTTCAGCGTATATATGTTTGTTCTCTTCTTTGATGCTCCCCATGCCCTAGACTCCATCGCTTCCGCCATTTCTAGACTTCTCCTTATAGCGTTAACTATTAGCGGTATGAGAATTGGTACGTAGTTCCTTATTCTCTTCATGAAGTTTCCCCCCTCAAGTTCAAGTCCACGCGCCCTTTGAGCATCTATTATTGTCTGCGCTTCCTCAGCTAAAACTGGAACAAATCTAATCGCGGTTGTAAATGCAAAGCAAAACTCATAGGGGACGCCCATCTGCTCTAAGGATAACCCGAGCATGTCTGGTGATGTCGTTAAGAAGAAAATTGAGAATGATTCGACTAAAACTATGAATCTTAGGGTCATAGATAAAGAATACTCTATGATTGATTCAAGAGATTGCTGTCCTCCATAAAAGTAAAGCGAAATAATATTCATAGTGAAAATGATTGTAGCGAAGAAGATTGAGCCCCTGATTAGGCGAAGCCATTCTCTCCTAACCTTAGCAGCTATGATAAGGGGAATTTGAATGAGGAAGATCGTTAAAAGCGGAATTATTTGATTAAATAAGACCGCTATAACGAATAAGACACATACATAGATGAATTTAGCCCTGGGATCAATCCTATGTATCGGTGAGGAGACATTTCTAAATTTTAAGCCATCGAACATGCTCATTTTCCGATTCCACCAAAAAGTTTCTCAAGAATTAAACGCTTAGCCTCATAAACACTTATAACATTTCTTGGGAAGCCGAAATCATTAAGTCTCATGAAGACTTGGGTTATCTCGGGAAGTATAAGAGAAGACTTATTAATTAACTCTATATCAGTCAATATTTGTTTCGCTTCTCCATCAGCAATTATCTTTCCATTAGCCATTAAGATAACCCTTGGTTCACATTCAGCAACAAACTCAATGTCATGGGTTACTATTATTACAGTTTTACCCTGCTGGTTCATTTGAATTACGAATTGTCGGAGCCTCTCCTTTTGATAGCTGTCCTGACCTATAGTTGGCTCGTCAAGTATTAAGATCTTAGGGTCCCATGCTAAGACGGATGCTAAAGCCACTCTTTTCCTCTCACCGCCACTAAGCATGAAAGGCGAAGTTTTTCGGTACTCTTTTAAGTCTAGGAGATTTAACGCCCACTCCACTCTTTCCAGAATAACTTTTTCAGGGAAGCTAAAATTCTTAAGCGCGAAGGAGATCTCATCCTCAACAGTTTCGCTGAATAGCTGATGGTCCGGATTTTGGAAGACGAAGCCAACCTTCCTAGATAGCATTGCAACACTTACATGTCTTGTATCAACCCCATCAATTAAGACTCTGCCCCTAGTTGGCTTAAGTAAGCCATTGAAGTGTTTAACTAAAGTTGTTTTTCCGGCGCCATTCTGTCCCATAATTGCAACAAATTCACCATCTTCAATTTTTAGAGAGATTCCTTTGAGGGATTCAATGCCGTTAGGATAGGTGAAATAGACGTCCTCAACCTCTATCAAGGTTAAGCGCCTCCCTTATTAGATTGGAGGTTTCCTCGGGACTTAATGGAACCTTGCCCATGTCGACACCATCTTCCTTCAGCAGCAAGTATAACCTAACAACTTTAGGTATGCCTACACCTATCAGCCTGATCCTCTCATCAAGGAAGGCTTTCCTAGGCTCCTCGTCTAAAACAATGCACCCATCCTTCATGACAATCACACGGTTAGCATATTTAGCTGCCAAGTCTAATCTATGTTCGATGAGAATTACTGTTATACCTAAATCCTTATTCAACTGGTAAATGGTTTCTAGAATATTCTTTGCGCTTAAGGGATCAAGGAACGAGGTCGGCTCATCAAGAACTATTATTTCAGGTTGCATAGCAAGTACAGAGGCTATGGCGACACGTTGCTGCTGACCGCCTGAGAGCTCAAAGGGGGCTCTATCCTTTAAATCATATATGCCAGTAACTTTAAGAGACCAATCAACTCTCCTGCGTATCTCATCTCTGGGAAGACCTAAATTCTCCAATCCGAAAGCTACGTCCTTTTCAACTGTTAGGGCGAAGAGTTGGTTCTCAGGGTTCTGGAAGACCATCCCTACATGCCGCGCCATCTCATAGATTGGATGCTCAGATGGATTTAAGCCAGCAACCGTTATTTCGCCCTCAAGTTTACCACCATAAAAGTGTGGTATAAGCCCGTTAAAACATCTGCAGAGAGTTGTTTTTCCACATCCGCTCGGTCCAGTTAATAGAACGAATTCCCCCATCTCTATATTAAGGTTTACATTTTTGAAAGCGGGTCTCTCAGCGAATGGATAGGTGTACGTTAGGTTTTTAGTCTCAATTATCGCCAAGTCTAGTTACACCTTAACTACTCTCATTTAAGGAGATATACTTAAAAATAGCGCAGTAATTAAATTGATTGTTTAAATAATTTAGAATTGTTTATATGTTGAACTTGACAAAAATCTTTTTAGTCTCTTAATGATAAGAAGTGATGGTTGTTTCCCCTTGAGGATAAAGTGGGAGAACGGCGTACTAGTAGAGCATAATGGGACTAAAATTGTTTTGGACTTGCAATCCAGAAGCGTAAATTGTAGAGCTGCTTTTATAACACATGCACACGTAGATCACTCACGCGCGTTCAGAGTCAACCACTTATCTAAATTCTCTTCAGAGGAAACAATGAAACTTGTATCTTTAGAGGGTATTCAAGCAGATAGATGGCGCCCTATATCATTGAGAACGAAGATAGTGATAGATGATATTGAGGTTACACCATATTTATCAGGGCATGTTCTAGGTTCCTATGAGTTTAAGATAGATACGCCTGAGGGGTCAGTCCTATTTACTGGAGACTTAAATACTAGGGATACGAGAACGGTTGAACCGGCTAAGCCTATTCAATGCGATGTCTTAATAATCGAGTCAACATTTGGCTCACCATACTTCGTTTTTCCATCAGATGATACGATCGCCGGGGAAATGGTGGATTGGGCGAATAAAATTTTAAGTGGTGGCAAGATTCCTGTCTTTCAAGCTGACCAGCTTGGTAACGCGCAGGAAATAGTACGGATATTTAATGAAAATACAGATTTACCTATCATCACGCATTGGAGAATTTCAAGAATAAACAAGGTGTATGAATCCTATGGGTACAAAATGGAATACATTAATATGGAGGATGAAGATGCCAAAGAATTAATCTCGCGTCGAAACGCTGTGCTCGTCATGCCCAAAAATCTAGATTTATCCGCCAACCCGGAATATGTTTCAGCCCTAGTTTCCGGGTGGGCGCTGAGAATTAGGCGCAGGTCCTTCCCCCTAAGCGATCATGCGGATTTCCCGAATCTAATAAAATTCGTCAGCGAGTGTAGCCCTAAGATTGTCTTAACTTATCATGGAGGAAGATTTAATGATGTTCTAGCGAAATATATTGAAAAGAAACTTGATATAAGGGCTTATCCAATAGATCTCATACCAACAATCTTCTCAACAAAGTAGGTGAAATTAACTGGATGGACCTGGCAACTTAACATATAAAACCTTTATATACTAAGTTGCCAGGTCCCTGGATTGCAGGAAACCTTATTAGAAACCTATTTGAGATGAGCAAAATACTTGGGGGTCGACTAAATTGATTAAACCAGTAACATTTAAGAATGAGGGACAGCAGATTATAGGGGTCCTCCATATACCTGACAACATTAAACCTAACGAAAAAGTTCCTGGCATACTTATGCATGGTTTTACCGGAAACAAAATTGAAGCCCTAAAGGGTTGAATGAAGGGAATGAACTTTATATGGTTGGGGGTGGAGATCACGTGTTCTCCAAAAAAGAGCATACAATGGAAGTGATAAGGAAAACTCTCGAATGGCTTATTTCACTAAACCTCAAATAGCGGCCAATAATGCGTTTACTGGTGTGGGCAGCATTTAAGTTTCTCTTTAAGTATTTTTGCCGCATACTTGAAAGCGGACTCTAAATCCCCAATACCATTAACTCCCGCTGATGTTGAATGCCCACCACCCATTCCGTTGAGGAATTCGCCTAATGGGTTCGCTAGATCCCTGCCCAAATGTATTCCAGTTTTACTGTAAAATTCGTTATCAGACCTCATGCTAATAGATATCTCATTTTTTTCGCGCGAACCAACAATAGCCACGTTTGCTCCAATATCGATGAGAGCTCTTGCGGCTGAAGCCTGGAATGAGCCAACGTGCGAGAAAACCACCAACCAGCCATATATCCTCATGAGTTTCATTCTTTTGCAGGCCTTAAGCCTTGCTATGCGCTCCGACATATCCATTGGCGCTGTTAGAATTTGCAGTGCATTCTGTGGGTTAACGCCTAGGTCGACTAGATCTGCGATAACTTTGAATGTTGATGCGTTAGCCAAAGTAAAATGTTTTGTGTCAAATGCTATACCCATAAATAATGCTTCAGCAACATCTTTTGAGGGTTTCAAACTGGCCTCCCTAAAAAGATCATAAATGACTTCACATGTGGATGAAGCATCTTCCCGGCATAAACATAGGGTTGCAATCCTCTCAGTTTCGGGGTGGGGTGCATGATGATCTATAACTATTATAGGTGAGCGAATGCTATAGACGCACCTTCCCCAATCTCCCAGCTGCTGTAAGGTGTTTGTGTCTAGCATAAATATTACATCAGCCCTATCAAATCTAGGCTCATCATTCACGACATTCACGGATAAGCGCTCTAAGATTGCTCTCGATACTTTGCTAACACTCTCCGGCGAGGCGATTTCAATTTCAATTTCGGGTTTAAAATGCTTTATTAACTTTGAAAGCGCATATGATGAGCATACTGCATCCGGATCCGCATTATGATGGCATAATATAAGGGCGAATTTTGCATCCTTTTCCTCAAGAATACTCATAACCCTATTACGGAAAAAATCACCCATTTCATTTCATCTCATCTCAAAGTTTCTTCATCCAAAACTTAAGATCGAATCTTATCTAAATACTTCTCAATGGCGTCAAGAGCCGCCTTAACAGAGCCTTCAACGATCTCCTTTACATTAACTTTTTTGTAAAGGGGTGAAAATTCTGCTTCAACATCGACCTCAACGTTAAGGCTTTCAGAACCCTCTAAATCAACTGATATCGATATGTTGGAGATGTATTCGCTAGGAACTTTAGACGTAATATATTCCCTAGCAGCCTCTTCGGCTATCTCGCAGAGCTTCTCCATCTCCTCATAGGTTAAAGAAGATATTGGGCGTTTATTCAAGGAGGGCACCATTAAATCACGCTGGCGATAATGGTTGCAGATCTTTCTGAAGCTTCTCTTGAAGATCCTTTATCTGACTCCTGATTCTCTCCTCCTGCTTCGTGAGAACAGATACCCTCATGCTGGCGAGTTCCTTCCTCTCATTAAGTTCGCTGGTAACTTTAGCCTTATCAGTCCTTATAAGTAGGGAGCCTATCGACTTATATATTACAACGTCATCGGAAACTTTCTCAAGCTCGCTTAATGCCCTATCAATCTCAAGGAGTTCTAAATCAAGTTGCTGCTTCTGCGCTAAAATAGCCTGTAAGGTTTCTTGTAGTTGCTGCAGTCTGAGGAGTCTCTCCTGAACAGCTGGTGGAAGCCTGGTTTCTCCGCTCATAATCATCACCCTTTAATCCGTTAATTTTTAGTTCTATCTCTCACGATTAATACTATTTTGTTACAATTAAAGGTTTCCAAAAGTATCACTTACCTAATTCAGTATTCGGTTTTCCACGCAAGTTTCAAAAAAGAGATTGTATGGTATTACATCATCAAATAATCGTGTAACGCTACCTTTCTCTATACCATATCTAGATAACGGTTTAGTTAAGTGTCGCTCAGATCTTGGAGGTGCAATATATATTCCGGGTTTAAGCGTCCTCTCAACTCTGACCTTGATCTTCGTAAGGTTTGTTCCATGGAAGCCGCATTTATAGCATTCAAAACCTTTACCCCTGCCAATAGACTTCATCCTTTTACCGCAAACTGGGCACAGCGGATTTTGGAAGACAATCTTCTCGGCGAGACTGATGACTCTGATCTTCTCAACATTTATTGTTTTTGGTCTATTTCCTGATGGTGGGCGGACACCACCATAAACCTCTACGAGGTCCCCCTCAATGAGCATATTCGTTATTTTGCGTAGAGAGCCAGTTTGCTCGTAAGCTGCGCAATCTATGATGCCGCTTTCATCTTTAACTCGGAATATCACATGTCCTCCTGGAATAATGATGGGGTTGCCGTCGACTCTTCCCTGAACTATAACGGGATTGTATGGCTTAACGTCCCTTATTAATAAAACCCTTCTTAAGTGGGCGTCTGTTCCATGATTGGTTCTAAAAATAACCCAGCGCTCTATTGGTTCATAGGAGCGGATCATATCATGCGCTAGCTTAACGGCTTCAGGACTTTCTCCTCTAATACCATAGAGTATTGGGTCCGGCCCCCTAGGGGTTATTAGGATTCTTCCGGTTTCAGGATCAACATTATTGAATGTTAGATTACCCATTTTTCTATTCATCTCTAAAACTGACGAAGCATCGATTCTTCTAGGGGTTCCCCAATTCTCCCTTCTCCTATAGGCTATTAGCTCAAATGTATGGTCGCCCATCAAAGTCTCGCCAATTGCCGCTAAACCGCCAATTATCCCCCGTCTCAACTTATAGCCAATAGCCTCGGCCCCAAACTTCTTAATCAGCTTTAAGGCATCCTTCAGCCTTACAATTCCCTGAATGGTCTCCCTAGCGAAGTCTCTAATTTCTTCAGGAACTTCTCCCCTTAAGAATACAGCGCCCGGGTCAGTTCCCCTATGGCTGAAGTCAGCGTCTTCCTCGATTGTTTCAACCACGCATTCTTTAACATCCTCATATAAGCTATCCTCGCATTTAATTCTTAGGCATAAAGCCCCATTTCCACGGGTTTTCCACGGAACATTCGGGTTCAATCTAATTAAGTTTGGGTAATCGATGAATTGAACACCTATCTTACACATTTTTTCAATTATTAAGGCTGCAACATAAGTTGTGCATCCGGTTTTAGGTGAATCAGTATCATCAAATCCTATGTGTAACTTCATGGTAAGAGCACTTTTCTTCCGCCTTTATGCGTATACTTTTTTTGAAGATTATTCTTGAAAATAATATTAAAAGTGCCAGTGAAGATGCTATCACAGCCAATATATAATTTCCTGCACCTGTTGCTAAACCGATCGCGGATGTTACCCATAAGCTTGCTGCAGTAGTTATCTCAACAATTTTATTTCGTTCAGCAATAACAGTTCCTGCGCCAATAAAACCTACCCCCGCAACTACTCCCGCCGCTATTCTCGCTGGATCAACACTAAATCCCAGCGAGACGATCATGAATAAGCATGAGCCAAGTGATACAAGCATATGGGTTCTTAACCCCGCTGGTTTATGAGCCTTTTCCCTCTCAAGTCCAACAGCATCCCCAAAACTACCGCCAATGTCAAACGGAAAATCTGCTCACCGACATCTAAACACCCCATAAAAATACTTTGGGATTTACTTCAATAAAATATTTACTTTCATCACTATTAAGCGTCTCTACCGAAATGAAGTGAGCTGGAAGGACAACGTTAATATTCTATTTTCAGTAAAGTATTCTATGCCGGATGAGGAGAAGGCATTTGGCTGATTGATGATAGATCAGAGTTAAACTGACGGCTTCTCTTAGTTCCATACGAGATTTTCTATTTTTCTAAAGAGTGGAGGCGTTAGGGTTCCTATATTTGATTCTGATTACGGGGTTTTTATTCTTTTTTCATCTCCTCAATAACTATCATTGTCAATGTTGATCTAACCTTGTTTAATCTTCGTATTCGCCATGTAACAATATCCTTAAGCTTCTCCATCGTTTCAGCTTTAACCTTAGCCACTATATCGTAAACCCCATATACGCTAAATGCCTCCTCAACACCCTCAACCTTTCTAAGCTCACTTAAAACCTCTCCCTCAGAACCTATTTCCGTATTTATTAGGACAAATGCTATTGGCATATTTACCCCTCAACAATTAATATGATTTAAATGCTTAAAAAATCTTTTTAAATTTTTGTTGTAAGATGATTGGTGATCGTTGTGGTTGAAAGAATAATAACAACTAGGGAGATGCGTGCTCTAGACATAAACGCCGAATATTTTGGCATATCTAGACTACAGCTCATGGAGAACGCTGGAAGGAGCGTAGCTGCGGAGATAGCGTTACGTTTTAAGCCTCAAGAGACGAGGGTTGCAGTATTTTGCGGATTAGGCGGGAATGGTGGGGATGGTTTTGTCACCGCTAGACACTTGGCGTGCTTAGGTTTTAGTGTCAACGTTATACTTGCTGGAAAACCCTCTGAGATAAGTGTTGAGGAATCCAGAAGGAATTGGGCTGCCTTAAAGCACTTACGTAAATCAGTGACTATTTACGAGGTCCATGACTCTTCACTTATCCCAGATGTTGAGGCTGACGTTATAGTTGACGCGCTGCTCGGAATAGGGTTAAAGGCTCCTCCACGCCCACCAATAACGCAGCTAATAAGAGCGATTAATAATTCTAATGCTTTCTGCGTTGCGGTGGATATCCCAAGCGGACTAGACTCGGATACAGGCGCAGTTTTAGGCGAAGCCGTGAAAGCTAATCTAACAGTTACTTTTCATAAGGCTAAGCCCGGATTATTGAAGGCTAAAGAGTATGTTGGCGAATTAATTGTTAGGCAGATTGGAATACCGGAGGAGATTGAGAATTTCACTGGTCCGGGAGACGTCTCAATGGTTGTGAAGCCTAGGAGGCCGGAAGCCCATAAAGGGGACTTTGGTAGGCTACTTATTGTTGGTGGAAGTGAAACTTTTAGCGGGGCGCCCACATTAGCGGCTTTAGCAGCCCTTAGGACAGGCGTGGATCTAGTTTATATAGCGGCTCCACGTGAGACAGCATATTCTATCTCCTCGATGTCACCGGATCTTATTACGCTTAAGCTTGAGGGCGATCACTTGAGCATGCGGAACATGCCAATAATAAGGAATTATATGGAGAGGGTGACTGCGGTAGCCATAGGTCCGGGCTTAGGACTGCATAAAGAAACTCAGGAGGCTATTGATGAAATAATAAGGATTGCTGAGGAACGGAGAATGCCCATCCTGTTAGATGCTGATGGATTAAAAGCCTTCGCCGGATTTAAGCGTAGACTGGAGACTCCCGCAGTTTTAACACCCCATTTAGGCGAATACGCTATTCTAACTGGCGAGAAACCGCCTGACAACCTGGAGGAGAGAGGTAACCACGTAAAGAAAACTGCGGAGAACCTTAATGCTACAATCCTCCTAAAATCCCATGTAGATATAGTATCGGATGGATTTAAAACCAAGTTTAATTTCACGGGGAACCCTGGTATGACGGTTGGTGGGACAGGTGATGTTCTCACGGGGATTGTAGCAGCCTTCTTGGCTCAGGGCGCTGATCCTTTTGAGGCTGCCGTTGCTGGCGCCTTTATTAATGGTGCCGCCGGGGACTTCGTGAAGGCTGAAAAGGGCTATCACATGGTTGCTACAGATCTATTGGATTGGATACCTAAGGTTATTGATGATCCAATGAGCCACATTAAATTGAGGGCAAAAATGGAATAAAAGGGAGTATCGGGTTGCCTATGAGAATAGATATCTCATTACCGTCATCCCTCTTCCTAATACTTACACTATCCCTCCTACTTAGCGAGAGAATTGGGAGAAAAGTGGAGGCTATTTTAGGGGGTAAGAAAATTGGTCTCCGTGAAATATTTTTTATGGTTATATCCATGGGAGTCATGGTTTCCCTAATAGTCCTAATGCCAGATTACGCCATACAAATACTCTTTATAGCAGCTTACTCTTACATGCTGTTAATGTTCACGTATTTGCTTCTAGATAAAATGTTTTTAGCATTTATTCCACCAGCAATCTTTATAGTAGCCTACTTAATGGTTTATATGTTAGTAGGCGACGCGCTCACCGCAAATGTAATTATGAGCATTTTTGCAGCTATTTTCGCTATAATGATAGTCACTTACCTGAACTCCCTTTTCTCATGGAAAATAGTAGTCCTATTCGCTATACTGTTGACGGCTATGGATATAATCCATGTTTTTATAACCGCCCATATGGTTGAAGCTGCCACTAAAATGATTACCTTACGGTTGCCCGTAGCCATTATTCTCCCAACATTCCCATCAATAGGATACGCAGTACTGGGTTTAGGCGACATCTTTCTTTCCGGGCTTCTCTCAGTTCAAGCGGCGCATAAATATGGTCGAAAAACGGGTTTTCTAATAATTGCATCTATAAGCATTATTTTATTCATCTTTGAAATACTAGTATTTAATCTGGAGCCGGAGCTTGAGGGATTTCCAGCAACGATAATTGTCCTCTTAGGTTGTCTCCTAGGATTAGGATTTCATACTCTTCAAAATAGGATCCAACAAATACATTTTGAAGGAAAAAATAGGATGATGGAGGAATAAGGAATTCTTAGACCCTATTCCCTTCTATAAACGCCTTTATTCTCCTCAGCCCCTCCCTAATGGTTTCCTCTGAAGCGGCGTATGAGAATCTTAGGTGTTCACCCTCACCCTCATTTTTATGCCCGAAATGTATGTCTGATAGAACTGCTACGCCAGCCTCATAGAGCAGTCGCGCTCTGAATTCCTCAGAGTCCTTAGCACCAACAATCTTACAAGCCTCCGTAACGTTCGGCCAGACATAGAATGCTCCTCCAGGCTTAAGGCATCTAATACCTTCGATCAAGTTCAATCCATCAACAATCATGTCTCTTCTCCTCCTAAAGATCTCAACCATCCTCCTTGTATCATCCTGCGGCCCTGTTAAAGCTGTTAGGGCAGCATATTGGTTTGGGTGTGGCGCGCATGACTCCGTGTTAGTTACCCAGCGGGCTAAATGCTCAGCCAGTATCGGATTTGCAGCAAAGCCTATTCTCCACCCGGTCATGGCATAAGTCTTTGAGACCCCATCAACAATTATTGTCCTCTCCTGCATGCCATCTATTGAGGCTATGCTAACAAACTCTCCATCATAAATTATCCTAGAATATACTTCGTCTGAGAAAACCCATAGGTTATCATATCGCTTAACTATATCAGCTATCTGCTCGAGAGTCTCCCTCTCTAGAACCCTGCCAGTAGGATTATGGGGCGAATTCAATATAATAAGCCTAGTCTTTTCATCAACTATTTTCTCTAGGTAATCGATGTCTATGCTGAAGCCTTTGCTCTCAAGTAGTGGTATTGGAACAGGAATGGCGCCATAGGCTCTTATCAGCGACTCATATATTGGGAAGCCAGGGTTAGGATAAATAACTTTATGCCCCACACCATAATCTGTGACCGATAGTATTGTGTATCCTATGAATGGCTTAGCTCCACATGCAACCACGACCCACTCAGACTTAACATCAATACCCCTAGTCTTAGAAAAGTATTCTGCAACAGCCTCCCTAAGCTCGGGTATGCCGGGTGAAGACGTATAGCCAGTTTTACCCTCCCTTATAGCCTTTATTGCCCCCTCCTTTATGTATTCTGGAGTGTCAAAGTCCGGCTGACCAATACAGAAATTCATTATGCTTTTACCATTTTGAACGAGTTCATTAACTTCTTTCAAAACGACGAAAGCATTTTCCGTTCCAAGGTTTTTAGTTCTCTCTGATATATCTAACATTCATTCGTGTCCTCCATTGAATTTTTGAACGCTGTTAATTCTACAACCTTCTAACTTTATGAGCGGAGCTAATTCAAAAATCTTTCTGTTGGCGCTCAGGACGTGGCAACTTAACATATAAACCTTTATATACTAAGTTGCCAGGTCCGGCGCTCAGAACATTAAATTTTATTTGCTGATTCATAGGAATCTTTTATGTTCGGTGGTTCGATATGTTGAGAGCTGAATATAAGGTTGAGGGAGGTAAACTTATTAAAGTTCAGCTCAAAAAAGAGGATGATAAAATAGGTTTCATAAGGATTACTGGCGACTTCTTTATGCATCCTGAGGATCTCATCGAGGATTTTGAAAACGCCCTTTTAGGATGTCCCATTAATGAGGATGCAATAATTAAGGTCATAAAGGATTTTATTAACGAGAGGAAAGTAACATTGCTTGGGGCAACCCCTGAGGACTTCGCTAAATGTATAATTAAGGCTGGTGGTAATGTTGGTTGAGGAGTGGCGCTTACTTGATACTGGTCTTAGGGATGCATTCTATAACATGGCTTTAGACGAAGCTATAGCCATAGCTAGATCAAGGAATATTGTGCCAAATACAATACGCTTCTTTAGATGGGAGCCATCCGCTGTCTCAATAGGGTACTTCCAGAGTATGGAGGAGGAGGTGGATGTAGAGGCATGCAATAGGATGGGCATTGACTACGTTAGGAGGAGGACCGGTGGTGGTGCAGTATACCACGATCGTGATGGCGAACTAACATATAGTTTAATAGTGAGTGAGAGTCATCCATTAATCTCAAGAGACTTTCAGAAAACCTACGAGATATTGTGTTCAAGCTTAGTAAGAGGGTTAAGGCTCCTAGGAATCCCAGCTGAATTCAAGCCCATAAATGATATAGTGGTCGGTGGAAAAAAGATTTCTGGAAACGCTCAAACTAGAGGTATGGGCGTTGTACACCAGCATGGCACAATATTGCGTGATGTGAACCCTAAGTTGATGTTCACCGTACTCAAGGTTCCAAGCGAGAAGATCCGCGATAAAATGATAAAATCCGTTGAGGAAAGAGTAACATCCATAAAGAGCTTTCTAGGAAGAGATGTCAGCTTTGAGGAGCTGAAAAGAGCCTTAATAAGGGGCTTCGAGGAGGCCCTTAACATCAAATTGGTTCCCGAAGAAGTAACAGATTTCGAGGAGGAATTGGCTCTAAAACTCAAGGCGGAAAAGTATTCAACTAGAGAATGGAATTTTAAGAGGTAAAGGGCTCTACACCGTTAATGAATTAACTAAAATCTAGTTTTTATATGGACTGTAACTATAGCTTTCTCCCTATAACTTTGGAATTCATAACTAATATTTTAAGGTTCTCATACAAGGGAGATCATTAAGCGTGGAGGGTGGGGGAAGTGTCTAGGAAGAGGTCGAGGTTGGAGATTTATCTTGAGGTTTTAGAGACCATTATGGCTGGATATAATAAACCTACAAATATAATGTATAGATGCAACCTTTCGTGGATAGCACTTAAAGAAATTCTGGATTCGCTGGTTGAGAAAGGCTTAATCACAACTGTTGAGAGAAACAAGAGGAAAATGTATTTGATTACAGAGAAGGGGCGGAGCATAGTTAGTCGCTTAGAGGAAACTTACGACTTACTCTCGGCATGAAACCTTTTCATATTTTATCCACTATTTCCCCATGTTGTTCTATAAATTAGAACGTTTGTTCTAATACTTAGTATTAAGGGTGATTAATTTGCTAATATAATTTGGGGATTACATGTCCATCAGTAAAGTCTTTAAATCCCTAGTTAAGAGGAAGATGGCTCTAGCACTTTCAGCAATCGTTCTGACGGTATCTTCCCTAGTTCCAGCACTCTTTATCGCTGAAAGCCCATTTTTACCAAGCAATTCGAGTGTAAATGCCCTAATACCCTCAAAACTAATAAAATTCTCATCTTATGGGGAGCTAAGGGACTTTCTAAATAATAGCGTTAGATATCTAAGCCTTCTAGGTGGCCCTGAAAGGCTTACAGTATTTACAGCTATGGGAACCGAAGCGAAGTCAACATCTGTAAATGTTGGGTACTCAAGGACGAATATTCAAGTTGAAGGGGTTGATGAGGCCGATACTGTAAAGACTGATGGGAGACGCATATATCTGGCGCTTGGAAAGAAAGTTTTGATTGTTAGAGCCTATCCCCCTGAGGAGGTGAGGGTATCCTCAGAAATCCGCGTAAACGGCACCGTTTTAGGTCTATTTGTGAGCGGTGGAAAATTGGTTATAATATCTTATAATGAAGCATATTATTATGCGGAGACAACATTAGGCGATTCAAGGAAAGAGGAGAGAGTTCTTTTTATTGAACCGCGCACTTTAGTGCTCATCTATAACGTTGAAGAGACTGAGACGCCCGCATTAATTAGAAATGTCGCTTTGAGCGGAACGTACTTCAACTCTAGAATAATAGGGAATCACGTCTACATCTTAACTTTTTCACCAGCTTACCTAAGGGATAATGAGCCTACTCTCCCAGAGATATCTGATGGCGGGCATACCCTTAAGATCAGCCCAACTTCAATCTACTACTCAAATGTCCCAGACTTTTATAATGCCTTTACGCTTATGGCCGCCATAAATATTGAGGATCCCAGCGAATCCGTCAACTATGAGACTTTCCTATTCGGGTATGCTAGTTGCATCTATGTTTCATTAAACAACATATATGTGGCTACACCAAAGTATTCTGAGATCGGCTGGATTACTGAAGTCCATAGGATTCGCATTGAGGGCGGCAGAATAATGTATGAGGCTAGCGGTGCTGTTCCAGGCTTAATATTAAATCAGTTCTCGATAGATGAATACAACGGCTATTTCAGGATAGCTACAATGACCGACCAACAAGTCTTCAGAGGATTATTCTCTCAAACCACCTTAACTGAAGATTCCGGTCCCAGAAGCAACGTCTACGTCTTGAATATGAGTCTATCAGTCGTCGGAGGAATTGAGGGTTTGGCTCCCGGTGAACGCATGTATTCGGCTAGGTTTATGGGCGACCGCTGCTATCTAGTCACCTTTAAGAAGGTTGATCCATTATTCGTTATAAGTCTTGAGGATCCAACTAATCCAAAAATTCTTGGCAAACTTAAGATACCGGGCTACTCTGATTATCTCCACCCGTACGATGAGAATCACCTCATCGGTATAGGGAAGTGGACCGTAGAGGCTGAGGAGGGGGATTTTGCGTGGTATCAAGGTGTGAAGATATCGCTCTTCGACGTAAGCGATGTTGAGCATCCGAAGGAAGTGAGCAGCTATATAATAGGCGATAGGGGAACCGACTCGCCTGTTCTGCGGGATCATAAGGCCCTCCTATTTGATAGGGAACTTAAACTCCTAGCGATGCCAGTTCTAGTCGCCGAGATAGATGAGTCTAAATATCCAAACGGTGTTCCACCAAACATATATGGCGATTATGTTTGGCAGGGGCTCTACGTCTTTAACGTAACTGAGAGCGGCATAAGATTAAAGGGTAAAGTCACCCATATAGATGATCCAGAAGAATTCCTTAGGAGCGGGTATCGGTTCTATTCCGACTACACTATTGAGCGCGCACTCTATATTGGCGATGTGCTTTACACTATCTCAAATAAGATGATAAAAATGAATGATCTCATAAACCTATCGGAAATAGGCAGCCTTAAACTCCCATAAGAACGCTGAGTCTCTTGCGAACTGGAAGAGAAAACCACTCCCCACCCTTCATTTCTTGACGCTATCAATTATCTCAATTATTTTCTTAACAACTTCTTCTGGAGGGGTCATTAAATCACTACAGTATACGTCTTTTAGTATGCCCTCCCTCCTATAGTATTCTACTAGGGGCTCAGTACTCCTTCTGTAAATGTTTAAGCGTTCTCTCACAACCCCAGGTTTGTCATCCTCCCTCTGATATAATTCGCCGCCGCATAAATCACATATCTCGTCAACTTTAGGCTTTAATGTAAGCCTGTTATATATTGCCCCACATCGCTTACATATAAGCCTATTAGATAATCGCTGGACGATTATTTCATCTGTGACATTAAGGTTTATGACTAAATCTATTTTAGAGATTTCCTTTAACGCTTCAGCCTGCCTTATAGTTCTTGGAAAGCCGTCAAGTATAAAGCCTTTTTGAGCATCCGGCTTCCTTAATCTCTCAATTAAGAGCCCAATTATTATTTCATCTGGCACAAGTTCGCCCCGGTCACTATACTCCTTAATCTTCTTTCCAACTTCTGTCCCCGCCTTTATCTCCTCACGCACGATATCGCCAGTAGAGATGTGTGGTACTCCAAGAACATTGGTGAGCCTAGAAGCATATGTTCCCTTTCCCGAACCCGGCGGACCCAACATAACTATTCTTAAACCCATCACAACTACACCTAGAATATTAATAGTGAAAGCACTTCATCCGAAAATAAAAATGTATCGCCGCTCTCTAATCACGCTTATGCCGTAACTATTTCAGTCATTTTAAAAATTATACTCTAGTTACCGAAAAATTGTCATAAATACATAAATATTAGTGGCGAATATTTTTTTAAGGATGGGAAATGGCTAGGCGATCTAAGCGAGAGACTCAGAGGATGCTTAAAGCTGTCGTCGTTCTCCTGCGTAATACGACGTGGAAGTGCGGTAAGGTTGAGCGGCTTGTCGTCGAGTATCTTCAAAATCATCTTCTGAGATATGGGACGCCGCGCTCATCAATAAAGGAGATGACGGAACACTTTAATCTCAACGGAAAGCAAAAGAGCGAGTTCTTTGATGCATTAAAGAGACTAGAGAGGAGACGCATAATAGAGATCAAAGGCATATAATTATTCCTAAAGTATTTTTTCTACCACATTTTCCTTAACCTCATCCAACACCTAATTCTATTCAGCTTCTACTATCGATCTAGGTTTCCACTCGCCCAAGTATACTTTAGGTCTATAGCCTTTTAAGGTCTCAGGGTTAAACTTCACTCTTTTGCCCTTCTCTGCTGACATATATGCTGCCATCATTAACTGCGTTATGAGCAGTCCATCTCTCCAGTTCTCCTCGGGCTGTACGCCCTTTAGGAAGCATTCAACCATATATCGGTTTTCATCTTGGTAACCGTAAGTTATTGCTTCATTTGGTATTATTGGCATTAGCCCCTGTTCCGCGGCCTGCTTCTCAACAAATTCCTCGCTTGGCGGGATCTTAACATTCCTACTGAAGAATATATTTAGTTCCTGCTGCAGGCTATTTACAGATACAGAATATTCTGGTCCTAAAATCTCGAATGTTAACCTTAAGCCTGGACCTATAAAGCTCCAGGATGTTCTGGCTTCCGAGAGCACTATGCTACCATCCTCATCCTCATAAACTACAAGTGTAAGGGCATAGTCTTCGGCTGGAGCCTTACTATAGTCGGCGCCAAAATCTCTTTTAAGCCTGGATATATGTGGCTCTTTAGTCCACTTAAGTGACGCTGTCACCGATTGTACTGCTAGCGGCTTCAGCGACTCTTTAGGCTTTTCAGGGTTCAAGAGGAAACTTCGGCTAGCCTCCAAGCTATGGCATGTCATATCTAATAGTACCCCACCTCCTGAGAGCTGTGGGTTCCAGAACCATGGTGAGTGTGGTCCACCATGCTCCTCAGCGGCTCTAGCCAAATATGGTCTTCCAGCATATTTGGCGCCATACTTCCATACTACTTCTTTCGCTCTGCTAATTGATGGAGCAAACACTTGATTCTCCAAGTATCCATGTAGAAGCCCAGCCTTCTCTACGAGCTTAACCATTTCCTCAGCTTCATCAACATTCCTTGCCAGAGGCTTCTCACAGCATACGCCTACAAGATTTGTTCTGCCCTGCATTACCTCTTCAGCTATCGCTTTCGCAACTTCAAGTCTCATAAAGTTTGGGTTTAATATCCACACAGCGTTAACCGATGGATCAGAAAGCATTTCTCTTAAATCAGTATAAACTTTAGGTTTTCCAACACCCAGCGACTCAGCCAATTTTGAAAGCTGACGGGCGCTCCCCTCCCTAACATTATATACTGCTGTTATCTCAGCGCCCCTAATGCCAGTCCAAGATAGAGTATGGAAGCGCGCAACAAAACCAGAACCTATAAAACCTACACCTAACTTCTCCAATATAATGCACCCTGCATTTATAATTTGTAGGAAAAATATTTAGAGTTTTCGGGTTTTATTTTGGGTTCATGAAGACTATTTTTAAGATGTTTGGATAAGGTGGATTGTAGCGGTTTTTTTAAGTTTAAATGGATAATACGTTTACCACTTACTAAATCGATTAAAGGGAGATTTAAAATGATCGAGGAAGAATTTAATTTGAATGAAATTCTAAAATTGCTAAAGAATTCTTCTGTAGCAACGGCCTATAGTCTCTTAGAAGATTTTAGAGCTAAATATTTTCTCTCTGGAGTGAAACCTCTAATGCCAGATATGAAGGTTATTGGTCCGGCTCTAACAATCCAATATGTTCGATACAAAGATGCTCTCAAAGAGAATTTTAGAGGAAATGCTGTTTACGATGCATACGACTCAATGAGGGGTGGGGAGGTTATAGTTGCAGCTTCACTTGGTAGAAGCGATGTGGGAGTATTTGGGTTCTGAGCTATGTAGTCTTAAATAGACTTACATAGCTTTTGGGATTCACTAGCTTAGGGCTCCTCTTGGGTTCATTGGAGCCCTCATCAGCCTCCTCCCCTGTCTGGGTGAACCCGCTCCAACCCCTCATCAGCTCC